>ENA-UERZ01000001-UERZ01000001.1-human-gut-metagenome-genome-assembly--contig:-NODE-1-length-288931-cov-38.500211_pt1 | contig 288931 bp, 278 predicted proteins | sample MGYA00242997_ERZ507998 | MGnify/ENA primary metagenome ERZ507998 (study PRJEB26167, sample SAMN06115470) | human gut metagenome | host: Homo sapiens | place: China:Henan | collected 2016-06-23... | reverse complement strand
GCCGCCAGACCGGCTTTGCCATGCTGGCTGAGGGCAACGTGCAGGAGGTTATGGACCTGGCTCCTGTGGCCCACCTGTCCGCCATCAAGGGCCGTGTCCCCTTCATCAACTTTTTCGACGGCTTCCGCACCTCTCACGAGATCCAGAAGGTCGCCATCTGGGACTACAAGGATCTGGCCGAGATGGTGGATATGGACGCTGTGGAGGCCTTCCGCAAGCGCGCTCTGAACCCCGAGCATCCCACCATGCGCGGCTCCCACGAGAACGGCGACATCTTCTTCCAGCACCGCGAGGCCTCCAACAAGTACTATGACGCTCTGCCTGAGATCGTCGAGGAGTACATGGGCAAGGTCAACGCCAAGCTGGGCACCGACTATCAGCTGTTCAACTACTACGGCGCTGCCGACGCGGACCGCGTTATCATCGCCATGGGCTCCATCTGCGACGTGGCTGAGGAGGTCATCGACTATCTGAACGCCCACGGCGAGAAGGTCGGCCTGGTGAAGGTCCGCCTGTACCGCCCCTTCCGCGCGGACAAGCTGCTTGCCGCCATCCCCGCTACCGCCAAGAAGATTGCGGTCCTGGACCGCACCAAGGAGCCCGGCGCCCTGGGCGATCCCCTGTACCTGGACGTGATCACCGCCCTGGCCGGCGCCGGCATCACCGACAAGACCGTGGTGGCTGGCCGCTACGGCCTGGGCTCCAAGGACACGCCTCCCAAGAGCGTGTTCGCCGTGTATGAGAACCTGGCTCAGGACGCCCCCAAGAACCACTTCACCATGGGCATCGTGGATGACGTCACCAACACCTCCCTGGTGGAGAAGGACGCCCCCAACACCGCCGCGGAAGGCACCATCGAGTGCAAGTTCTGGGGTCTGGGCGGCGACGGCACCGTGGGCGCCAACAAGAACTCCATCAAGATCATCGGCGACCACACCGACAAGTACGTGCAGGCCTACTTCCAGTACGACTCCAAGAAGACCGGCGGCGTAACCATCAGCCACCTGCGCTTCGGCGACGAGCCCATCCGCGCCCCCTACTACATCAACAAGGCTGACTTTGTCGCCTGCCATGTGCCCGCCTACATCGTCAAGGGCTTCCCCATGGTCCGCGACGTGAAGGACGGCGGCGTGTTCCTCATCAACTGCCAGTGGTCTGACGAGGAGCTGGATCACCACATGCCCGCCGTGGCCAAGCGCTACATCGCCGAGCACAACATCCAGGTCTACACCATTAACGCCATCGACCTGGCCATCGAGATCGGCATGGGCAAGCGCACCAACACCATCCTCCAGTCCGCCTTCTTCAAGCTGGCCAAGGTCATGCCCGAGGCGGAGGCCATCGGCTACATGAAGGACGCCGCCACCCACTCCTACCTGAAGAAGGGCCAGGACGTGGTGGATATGAACCACAAGGCCATCGACATGGGCGCCACCGCGTTCCACAAGTTTGAGGTGCCCGCCTCCTGGAAGGACGCCAAGGACGAGACCGTGGCCGAGCACGTGGAGGGCAACGCCGCCACCGTGAAGATGGTCAAGGAGATCATGGAGCCCGTGGGCCGCATGGACGGCGACAGCCTGCCCGTCTCCGCCTTTGCCAACGGCCACGAGGACGGCACCTTCTGCCAGGGCGCTTCCGCCTATGAGAAGCGCGGCGTGGCCGTCAGCGTGCCCGAGTGGGATCAGACCAAGTGCATCCAGTGCAACCAGTGCTCCTATGTCTGCCCCCACGCCACCATCCGGCCCTATGCCCTCACTGAGGAGGAGGCCAAGAACGCCCCCGCTCAGGCCAAGATCGTGGACATCAAGGCCGGCAAGGGCAAGGGTGTATACAAGTTTGCCATTGCCATTTCCCCGCTGGACTGCATGGGCTGCTCCGTGTGTGTGAGCACCTGCCCCGTCAAGGCCCTGACCATGAAGCCCCAGGAGTCCCAGGCTGCCGAGCAGGAGGTCTTTGACTACATGGTGGCCAAGGTGGCCCCCAAGGCCGACGTGGAGGACACCAATACCGTCAAGGGCAGCCAGTTCAAGCAGCCCCTGCTGGAGTTCTCCGGCTCCTGCGCCGGCTGCGCCGAGACCGCCTATGCCCGCCTGGTCACCCAGGTCTGCGGCGACCGTATGTATATTTCCAACGCCACCGGCTGTTCCTCCATCTGGGGCGGCCCGGCTGCCACCTCCCCCTACACCGTCAACAAGGAGGGCAAGGGTCCCGCCTGGGCCAACTCCCTGTTCGAGGATAACGCCGAGCACGGCCTTGGCCTGCACCTGGGCCAGAAGGCCATCCGCAGCCGCCTGGCCGACAAGACCCGCGCCCTGCTGGCCGTGGAGTGGTGCACTCCAGCCATTAAGGAGACTGCCCAGAAGTGGCTGGATACCATGGAGGACGGCGCGGCCAACGCCGAGGCCACCAAGGCCTACATCGCCGCTCTGGAGGACGGCCTGTGCACGGTGGACGAGCTGCTGGCCAGCTCCAAGCCCGAGATCCAGGCGTTTGGCAAAGAGCTGCAGGCCAAGGGTGAGAAGCTCTGCCAGTGTGACGCCTGCAAGCTGGCCGCTGAGATTCTCCAGGAGAAGGAGTATCTGGTTAAGAAGTCCGTGTGGATCTTCGGCGGCGACGGCTGGGCTTACGACATCGGCTACGGCGGCCTGGATCACGTCATCGCCTCCGGCGAGGACGTCAACATCTTCGTCTTCGATACCGAGGTCTATTCCAACACCGGCGGACAGGCCTCCAAGTCCTCCAATATCGGCCAGGTGGCCCAGTTTGCCGCCGCCGGCAAGAACCAGCCCAAGAAGAGCCTTGCGGAGATCGCCATGCAGTACGGCTACGTCTACGTGGCCCAGGTGGCCATGGGCGCCAACCCCAACCAGACTCTGAAGGCCATCACCGAGGCTGAGGCCTACCACGGCCCCTCCCTGGTCATCGGCTACGCCCCCTGTGAGATGCACTCCATCAAGGGCGGTATGGCCAACTGCCAGGTTGAGATGAAGAAGGCCGTGGAGTGCGGCTACTGGAACCTGTTCCGGTTCAACCCCGCTCTGAAGGCCGAGGGCAAGAACCCGTTCACCCTGGACTCCAAGGCCCCCGCCGGCGGCTATCAGGAGTTCCTGATGAACGAGGCCCGCTACTCCTCCCTGACCCGCGCCTTCCCCGAGCGCGCCAAGGAGCTGTTTGCCCAGAACGAAGAGGCCGCCAAGGAGCGCTATGAGCATCTCACCAGACTGGTGGAGCTCTACAAGTAAACAAGCTCGCACAAGGGCCCCGGACGAAAACGTCCGGGGCCCGTTTTATATGGCGGCCTCTTCGGGGGCCCCGCCGACGGCGGGGCGGCGCTTTGCGCCGTCCAAGCGTTTTGGGCCGTGGGCCCAAAACCTTGATGCCGGCGGAATTCAGTTCCGCCGGACAGATAAAATAAAGATGGGGGCCCCGGCGGGGCAGAGCCGACGCCCTCCCACGCGGCTCTCTCCGCCCCATGTAAAGGCACCCTCCAGGTCTCATGACCCGGAGGGTGCTTGACGGCTTGGACTCAGCCAGTCATCTTCGCATAGGGGTAGATGCGCTCCATCACGTCGTCACCGTAGTGGGCATCCATGTACTGCTCCCAGGCCGCGTCGGCGGGCTCTCCGGCGGCCCGGGCGCTGTAGCGTGCCAGGGCCAGGCCGCTGACCGCCATATTGACGGACATGAAGGCGATGAGCAGCCAGACCACCGCTTTCCCGGGGCGCGGCGGAATCTTGGCGATCCAGCGGGCCAGGATGGGGTAGAGCCCCCGGAACCAGGCCACCGCGGCGAAGCCCCAGAAGAAGCAGTACAGCAGGTTGATGCGCCCGCCCAGGTTGAAGGGAATAGCGCTGTAGTCCCAGAACACGGTGCCGAACACCAGCTCGGTAAAGACGCTGCACAGGTACTCATACAGGCCGCCCAGCAGGGTGCCCGCCACAAAGAAAAAGGAGGCCGAGCGGTCCCGGTATTTGTAGAGGAACAGGGTGGCGGCGGCCAGGGCCAGGCCCCACACGATGCTGAAGGGGCCCCACACCACGCTGCTGCGGCTCATCCACCAGCCCATTTTGAGGCGGCAGAAGATGGTTTCGGCCAGATCACCGGCCACTCCGCCGATAAAGAACAGGAGCAGGATGCTGTAAAAGCTGGCCCCCCGGGCAAAGGGACTGACGGTGGTCCTTTCCCGCCGGCGGGAAAAGACCGCGCCGGGGTGGGCCTTCTGAATGCGCCCCTCGGCGCGGCGGAGAATCCACTCCCCAAGCCGGACGGAGAGGGCGGCCAGACGGCTGTTTAGGTTCTCCAGCGGGGGCAGGCTGCTGCGGACGCCGCAGAGGGTCAGCACGGTGCCCGCGATGTCCGCCGCCAGCAGGGCCAGCAGCACCCACAGCAGGATTTCCCCCACCAGCGGAGGCAGCCAGCGGTAGAGGGCCAGGAGCAGTGGATTGATCCACTGTACGGCCGCCAGGCCCAGCACGCCCCACAGGAGGAAGGCGCCGACACAGATGTAGCCGTCCAGGTTGCCGCGCCGGTTGGAGTAGTCCCACCAGCGGGTGTGGGTGGCCTTCTCCAGCAGGTGACCGGCGATCCATTCCACCACCGTGGAGCAGATAGCGCTGCCCAGGAAGAGGAAGAAGTAGTTGCCCCGCAGCTCGGGCAGACCCACGGTAAGCAGAACGGCAGTGATGCCGTAGCAGGCGCACAGCGGGCCGAACAGCACGCTGCGGTCCACATAGCGGTGAAGGCGGACGGCGGAAACCGCCGTCTCCAGCACCCAGCCGAGGAAGGAATAACAGAAAAAGAGCCATAGGAGGGGAAACAGAGGCACAAGCATCCGCCTTTCTTTTCATCAACACTGGTGGGAAGAGAATCTGAGGATTGTATCTTATCGTATTTTCCGGTAAAATACAACCGATCTCTCATAAGAAAGGCAGGTAATTTGGCAATGAACGAAGTGTTGAAGGTTTTGAAGGAGCGCCGGAGCTGCCGCAGCTACCGGCCGGAGCAGATTACCGACGCGGAACTGGACGCGGTGCTGGAGGCGGGCACCTATGCCCCCACCGCCCGGGGCCAGCAGTCCCCGATCATCGTGGCAGTGCAGAATCCCGCTGTGGTGGAGCAGCTGCGGAAGATGAATGCCGCAGTGCTGGGCACCCCGGAGGCCGACCCCTTCTACGGTGCGCCCACCGTGCTGGTGGTGCTGGCGGCCAGGGATAACACCAACCGGGTATATGACGGCAGTTGCGTCATGAGCAACCTGATGAACGCAGCTAAGGCGGTGGGGCTGGCCTCTTGCTGGGTTCACCGGGCCAAAGAGGTGTTTGACTCCGAGGAGGGTAAGGCCCTGCTCCAACAGTGGGGCGTGGAGGGCGACTACGAGGGCATCGGCCACTGTATCCTGGGCTACCGGGCGGACACGGCCCCTGCACCTGCCCCCCGCAAGGAGCACTACATCTACCGGGTCCGGTAGGGAGGAAAACAGGTGCTGCGGCCGGGCCGCGGAATCCGTTGCTTGTAAAGGAGAGATAGAGCATGCACACGGTAAAGAGAGTCTGCACACTGGTCCTGACGGGCCTGCTGGCCCTGCCCATGGCCGCCCCCGCGGGGGCAGCGGCCGCATCCTTCTCCGACCTGCCCTCCAGTCACTGGGCCTATATCGCCATGACGGAGGCCGCGGGCTATGGCATCCTCCAGGGCACCGGGGCCAACACCATGAGCCCCTCCGCACCCCTGACCTGGCCCCAGTTCCTGGCCATGGCCGCCCGGGCCTTTGCCCCGGAGGAATATGCCCGCAGCGCCGCTTCCGGCGCGGCCTGGGATCAGGCGGGGCTGGATGCCGCCCGGAGCGCCGGCCTGCTGGAGGGGCTGGACGAGGCCGCGCTGACCGGGGCGGTCACCCGCCAGGATGCCGCGGTGGTGCTCTGCAACGCTCTGCCGGAGGAATATACCCCCTCCTTCTGGGATCAGCCGATTGATCCCACAGCCCTGTCGGACTGGGGGCGGATGGACAGCCTCCGCCAGGAGGCGGTGGCCGAGCTGGCCCGCCGCTGCGTCATCCAGGGCAAGGCCGACGGCTCCTTCGGCTATGCCGATCCCCTTCAGCGCTGCGACGGCGCGGTGCTGCTGATGCGGGTGCTGGAGCAGGTGGACAATAGCTGCCGCGGTGAGAGCCAGACCGTCACCCTTCACATTCTGAACGCCGACACCGGCGAGGCCCTCCTGCCCGACCAGCAGGTGGAGACGGAGGTGAGTACCTACCTGTCCAGCCTGGCGAACGGGCTGGATGTGGGCTACTACGTCTACGACTACGACCGGGAGACGGCATCGTATACCAGCACTGCCTGCGACGGCTATACCCTGTATTTTCGGCCCATGACCGAGGCCCAGATTCAGGAGGAGCAGTTCTGGGAGAAGGTGGAGCGGGGCGAGGCCGCCTATGAGGACTACTATAAGCAGGACTTCTGGCTCAGCTTTCAGGGGGACAACGCCCGCAAGCACATCCTCCTCTTCGGCGACGAGAGCAAGAGCCGCTTTGCCAGCCAGGAGGAGGCCGCCGCCGCTATGACCACCGTCACCGTGCCGGTATGGCAGCTCTCCGGCGGGGAGAAGGTGTCCTCCACCCTCACCCTCTCCGTCCACGCCGCCCTGGCGGAGGACGTGAAGGAGATCTTTACCGGGATCTACAACGATCCCGAGCGCTTCCCCATCCACGACGTGGGCGGCTACACCTGGCGGGGCGACTCCGCCACCGGCGAGCACAACTGCGGCACCGCCATCGACATCAACGCCAACGAGAACTACCAGATCCGCGACGGTCAGGTGCTGGCCGGGAGCTGCTGGGAGCCGGGGAGCAATGCCTATTCCATCTCCCCCGACTCCTCCGTGGTGCGCATCTTTGCCGAGCACGGCTGGAGCTGGGGCGGCGACGCCTGGGCTTACAGCAGCGACGATTCCGAGGGCTACCACGACTATATGCACTTCTCCTACATGGGAGAGTGACCAAGCAACCCACCCCGGGCCTCGGCTCCGGGGTGGGTTTCCATTATCCCCCTCTTGACTGAAACAAATGTTCGATATATAATAAAGCTAAAGAAAAAGAAGAGGGGGCGGCAGTGTGGAGCTGCTGGACAAGCTGACCATTCTGGCCGACGCGGCCAAGTACGACGCGGCGTGCACCTCCAGCGGGCTGGATCGGGCGGGCCGGCCCGGCGGCCTGGGGAGCACCCTGGCCGCCGGATGCTGCCACTCCTTCTCCGCCGACGGCCGGTGCATCTCCCTGCTCAAGGTGCTGCTTACCAACCGGTGCGTCTACGACTGCGCCTACTGCGTCAACCGCCGCTCCAGCGATGTGCGCCGGGCCGCCTTCACCCCACGGGAGCTGGCGGAGCTCACCATCGGCTTTTACCGGCGCAACTACATTGAGGGGCTCTTCCTCTCCTCCGCCGTGTGGGGCGGCCCCGACCGCACCACCGAGGCCATGATTGAGGCCCTGCGCCTGCTGCGGGAGGAGTACGGCTTCCGTGGGTATATCCACGCCAAGGCCATCCCGGGGGCCGACCCCCTCCTCACCCGGCGGCTGGGCCTGCTGGCCGACCGCCTGTCCGTCAACATCGAGCTGCCCGGCGAGGAGAGCCTGGGCCGCCTGGCACCCGACAAGGCCAAGGCCGCCATCCTGGCCCCCATGGCCCAGATCCGGGATGGCATTCAGGCCAGCCGGGGGGAGCTGGCCCGGTTCCGCCACGCCCCCCGCTTCGCCCCGGCGGGGCAGTCCACCCAGATGATCATCGGCGCCACGCCGGAGAGCGACAGGCACATCCTCACCCTCACCCAGGCTCTCTACGACAAGTACAAGCTCAAGCGGGTGTTCTACTCCGCCTATATGCCGGTGTCCAACCACAGGCTCCTCCCCGCCCCCCAGTCCTTCCGCCCGCCCCTGCTGCGGGAGCACCGGCTCTACCAGGCGGACTGGCTGCTGCGGTTCTACCACTTCCGGGCCGAGGAGCTGCTGGACGAAGCCAATCCCAACTTCAATCCCCTGGTAGACCCCAAGTGCTCCTGGGCGCTGAACCACCCGGAGTTCTTCCCGGTGGAGGTCAACCGGGCGGACTACGAGGCCCTGCTGCGGGTGCCGGGTATCGGGGTGACCTCCGCCCGGCGCATCCTGGTTGCCCGCCGGTGCGCGCCCCTCACCTTTGCGGGGCTGAAAAAGCTGGGGGTGGTGCTCAAGCGGGCCCAGTATTTCCTCACCTGCGGCGGCAAGTACCTGGAGGGCCTGCGGGTCTCCCCCGACGGGGTGCTCCGCCACCTGGTGGCCCAGGAGCGGCCCATGCTGGCCCAGGGCGCGCCGGAGCAGCTCTCCCTCTTCGAGCAGACGGGTTAGGAGGCGGCCATGGACTGGACACCGGTTTCCTATGCCTATGACGGCAGCTTTGCCGGCTTTTTGACCTGTGTATTTGCTAGCTACGCCCACCGGGAGGAGCCCATGAGCTTTTCCACCCCGGAGGACGGGCGGATTTCTCTCTGGCCGGAGCGGACGGTGGACACCGACGAGGCCCGCGCCCAGCGGGTGTACCGCTCCCTGGCCCCCAGGCTGGGGCAGGAGGGGCGGCGGCTGGCGGTGTACGGCTTTCTCACCTGCCTGGAGGAGCGGGAGCTCCACCTGTGGCGGTTTCTCCGCCTGGGGTACGACCGGGGGCCGGGGGTGGTGCGGGATCTCACCGACGACCGGGTGGCGGTGCTGACCCGCGCGGTGGGCCACCTGACCGGGGAGGCCCATCTGCTCAAGGGCTTCACCCGCTTCTCCGAGCAGGAGGGGGTGCTGGTGGGGGAGATCGCCCCCAAAAACCGGGTGCTCCCCCTCCTCCGGCCCCACTTCTGCGCCCGCTATCCGGAGGAGTCCTTCGTCCTCTACGACCGCACCCACCGGGAGGCGCTGTTTTACCGGCCCCGGCGGTGGACCATCGTGCCCCTGGAGGCGTTCCGCGCCGCAGCCCCCGGCCGGGAGGAGCGGGACTTCCGCCGCCTATGGCGGCGGTTTTACGACACCATCGCCATCGAGGGGCGGGAGAACCCCCGGTGCCGCATGACCCAGATGCCCAAGCGGTTCTGGGGCACTATGACAGAGTTTCAAAACGAAACGGAGGAGCGAAAGGAGCTTGCACCATGAAGAACGTAAAAATCACTGTACTGCGCAAGGGATTTTACCCCGATCTGATCCGGGAGCACCTCACCGAGCCTCCGGAGGAGTGCGTCTGCGACTTCTTCCGGGAGGGGGACCAGTTCCTCTATACCGGGGGCGCGGAAATGCCAGCCGGCTTCTGCCCCTGGGCGTGGATCGATCTCTACCGCTCGGTGTCCGCCCTGTCCTGCGGTGCCTCCTATACCCCCTGGCAGCGGCGGGAGGGGGTCAATGTGGTGTGCTGTACCGACGGGCTGCGCCCGGTGACCTTCCTGTTGGAGGCCCAATGAGAAAGCGCCGCCCCCACAATGCGGGGGCGGCGCTTGTCATGTAACGGAGTGCTCTGGGATGTCCTGCCAGCGGATGCGCTGGGGGATGGGGGGCGGATTGCCCTTGAAGTCCCGGTCGAACCAGCGGGGCACGGGAGTTTCCGCCGAAATGGCCTGGAAAAAGGCGGTAATCTGCTCCGCTGTCTCCGGGATGGCCGCCTCCAGCAGACGGTTGAGGTCGGCGTTGCTCTCCTGAGCCGAGGGGTGGGGCGTCTCCTTCAGGGCGATGCCCTTGGCGGAGGGAATGGGGAGCATGTGGCTCACTGCACCGATGACCTTGCCGGTCATGCGGCCGTTGGAGCGGGCCAGGAAGCCGGAGAAGAAGGCCATGGAGCGGTAGGCCCGCCGCATCTGGTCGGGGGAGGCGTGGACAAAGGCCTGGGACGCCGCCTCCCAGACGGCGCGGTCGGCCGGGGCGCTGGGCAGTGGGGACTGCTCGGCGGCATTGAGGCCGTCCCGCTCCATCAGCATCCGGTCATACTCCCCCTCAATGGCCATGTGGGAGATGGGGCCGTCGGCGGCCCGGTCGTCCACGTAGCCGTGGCAGGCGCTGTCCAGGGCCAAATGGCAGAGGAAGCCAGCTCCGTAGCCGGTGGACATGGGTACGCCGTCCTCGATAGCCTGGCGCAGACGCTCCACCGCGGGCAGGGCGGAGCGGCGGTGCATCTTGATCCCCTCCCGCCGGACGGCGTTGGGGCGGATGGGCTGGTAGAAGAACAGCGGGTCGGGGCCCAGACAGCCCAGGTCAAAGGCCTCCCGCTCCTGCTCAATGAGTTCGGACAGGCCGGCGGGCAGGTCCGCCAGCACCCGTTGGCCAAACGTCAGGTGCGCGTAGTAATTGGGCATGGTATGGATCAGCGCCTCCTTGCACAACGCGGCGATATTGCCTTGCTGACCATATTATAGCACGCCAGTCAAGGGGAGGAGATGGAAAACAGCCCGGCGGAGCGCGCTCCGCCGGGCTGGGGCTGTCGATAAACGCTCCTACCAAAGGTTTCGGAGGGAGGGATAGTGTGAAAGGCTGCCCCGCAGGGCGATTCGGAGCGCAACCGCCGCTTTGCGGCGGCGCTTGGCGCGGGGATGAACAGTCAGGGTTCCCTGGAGGTGAATTGGCCGCAGGCCAAGAAAGTCCGGCCTGGGCCGTTCGCGTTGGATCAAACAACTTTTTGAAACTTTCCTAAAGTTTCAAAAAGTTCAGCAGCCAGTCGAAAAGCCCTTTTCGACTGGCGGAGCCCGGCGGAGCGCGCTCCGCCGGGCTGCCGTTTAACCGCCCAGGTATGCCTTTTTGACGGCCTCGTCGGCCAGCAGCTCCCGGCCGGGGCCGGTGAGGGTGACCCGCCCGGTCTCCAGCACGTAGCCCCGGTCGGCCACGCTCAGGGCCATCTGGGCGTTCTGCTCCACCAGGAGAATCGTGGTGCCCGCCCGGTGGAGCTCCTTGATGATGTCGAAGATCTGCTCCACCAGCAGGGGGGCCAGGCCCATGGAGGGCTCGTCCAGCATGAGCAGCTTGGGGTTGGACATGAGGGCCCGCCCCATGGCCAGCATCTGCTGCTCGCCGCCGGACAGGGTGCCCGCCACCTGACGGCGGCGTTCCTTCAGCCGGGGGAACTGCTCGTACACCCGCTCCAGGCCGGGGGCGATGGTGGAGGCGGGCTGGGTGAAGCCGCCCATCTCCAGGTTCTCCTCCACTGTCATCTGCTGAAAGACCCGGCGGCCCTCCGGCACCTGGGCCAGTCCGCGGCCCACCAGCTTGGAGGCGGGGACGTTCTGGATGGGCTGCCCCAGGAACTCAATGGAGCCGGTGCGGGTGTGGAGCAGACCGGACACGGTTTGCAGTGTGGTGGTCTTGCCCGCGCCGTTGGCGCCGATGAGGGTGACAATCTCCCCCTCATTGACCTGAAAGGAGATGTCCTTGACGGCGTGAATGGCGCCGTAATAGACGTTGATGTTCTTGACATCCAGCATCACAGCCATCTCTCAGCCCTCCTTTCCGCCGCCCAGGTAGGCCTTGATGACCTCCGGGTTGTTCTGAATTTCCGTGGGGGTGCCCTTGGCGATGATCTGGCCGAAGTTGAGCACGCAGATGCCCTCGCAGATACCCATAACCAGGTTCATGTCGTGCTCGATGAGGAGAATGGCAATCTGGAAGGTGTCGCGGATTTTGACGATGTTCTCCATCAGCTCCGCGGTCTCCGAAGGGTTCATGCCCGCCGCCGGCTCGTCCAGCAGAAGCAGGGACGGGTTGGTGCCCAGGGCGCGGATGATCTCCAGCCTCCGCTGGGCGCCGTAGGGCAGGGAGCCCGCCTTGGCCCCCGCCAGATCCTGCATGTGAAAGATGGAGAGCAGCTCCAGCGCCCGCTCATGGGCGGTCTTCTCCTCCTTCCAGTACCGGGGCAGGCGGAGAATGCCGCTGAACAGGCCGCAGTGGATGGAATTGTGCATGCCGATTTTGACATTGTCCTCCACACTCAGGTTGTTAAACAGGCGGATGTTCTGGAAGGTACGGGCGATGCCCGCCTTGTTGACCTGCACTGTGTTCATGTTGTGGGTGTCCACTCCGTCCAGCAGAACGGTGCCCCGGGTGGGCTGGTACACCTTGGTCAGCAGGTTGAACACCGTGGTCTTGCCCGCGCCGTTGGGGCCGATCAGGCCGGCGATCTCGGTGCGGCCGATGGCCATGTTGAACTCGTTGACGGCGGTGAGGCCGCCGAAGTCGATGCCCAGGTGCTGGGCCTCCAGGATGGGGCTCTTATCCACGTCCCGCTCTGGAATCTTGTTGACGCTGGGCACCGGGACCAGCTTGGTCTCGGGTCGCTTTATGCTGCTCACTGCTTGCCGCCTCCTTTCACCGCCGCCGCATGGGGCGCGTCCGCCCGCTCCCGGTGGAACAGCCGGGAGAAGAAGCCCTTCAGGGTGGGATTGTTGGTGGCCAGCATGACCAGGATCAGCACAATGGCGTACACCAGCATGCGGTAGTTGGAGAACTGGCGCAGGGCCTCGGGCAGGATAGTGAGGGCGGCGGCGGCAATGACGGAGCCCCACATGTTGCCCAGGCCGCCCAGCACCACGAACACCAGAATCAGAATGGAGGTATTGAAGTCGAACTTGGTGGCGGCGAAGGTGGTCTGGCTGCACCCGTACAGGGTGCCCGCCGCGCCCGCCAGAGCGGCGGAAACCACAAAGGCGATCATCTTGTACTTGGTGACGCTGATGCCCACGCTCTCGGCGGCGATGCGGTTGTCCCGGGCGGCCATGACGGCCCGGCCGGTGCGGCTGTTGACCAGGTTGAAGATGACCACCAGGGCCACCAGCACCAGTACAAAGCCGGCAATAAAGGTGGAGATGCGCTGGGTGTTCATCACGCCCATGGGGCCGCGTATGAGCTCCACCCCGCCGTCGGCCAGCTCGTTTTTGTTGGAGAGGAAGCTGAACTGGAGGCCGTTTTCATCCACGCCCAGGTAGACGTTGGTGATGATGCTCTTGATGATCTCGCCAAAGGCCAGGGTGACGATGGCCAGGTAGTCGCCATTGAGGCGCAGCACGGGGATGCCGATGAGAAAGCCCAGCGCGGCGGCGATGACCGCGCCGAATACCATGGCCAGGGCCAGGCGCAGGGGGGAAAGGGTGACGGTGCTCTGGAGAGCCAGGGCCAGGGCAGAGCCGGCAAAGGCTCCAATGCTCATGAAACCGGCGTGGCCCAGGCTCAGCTCGCCGGAGACGCCCACCACCAGGTTCAGGGCCAGCGCCATGACGATGTAGGCGCAGATGGGGATGAGCTGCCCCTCCAGCATGGCGCCCACGCCAGGGCCCATCCGCAGGGCCTGCACCACCACAAAGGCCGCAATGACCAGCGTGTAGGTAAACAGGCTGTTTTTGGTGGATTTTTTCATCTGTCCAAGTTGTCTCATCGCGTCCACCTCACACTTTCTCACGGACGGTCTTGCCCAGCAGGCCGGCGGGCTTCACCAGCAGGACGATGATCAGCACACCGAACACGATGGCGGTGGACAGCTCGGTGGAGATGTAGGCGCGGGCAAAGGTCTCAATGACGCCCAGCAGCAGGCCGCCCAGCAGGGCGCCGGGGATGGAGCCGATGCCGCCGAACACGGCGGCGGTAAAGGCCTTGATGCCGGGCATGGAGCCGGTGGTGGGGGTCAGGCTGGTGTAGGTGGACAGGAACAGGACGCCTGCGATGGCCGCCAGGGCGGAGCCGATGGCAAAGGTCATGGAGATGGTGCGGTTGACGTCGATGCCCATAAGCTGGGCCGCCGCCTTGTCCTCCGAGCAGGCCCGCATGGCCTTGCCCATCTTGGTGCGGCCGGTAAAGGCGGTGAGGGCCAGCATGATGGCCACGCACACCAGGACGGTCACGATGGTCAGCCAGGAGATGGAGAGCTGGCCGTCAAACAGGGTCAGCTTGGCGGACGGGCTCACCACGGGGGTAAATACCTTGGGGCTGGAGCTCCACAGGAGCTGGGCCGCATTCTGGAGGAAGTAGCTCACGCCGATGGCGGTGATGAGCACCGCCAGGGAGGTGGCCTGCCGCAGGGGCTTGTAGGCCAGCCGCTCGATGGTGATGCCCAGCACGGTGCACACCACCATGGCCAGCACCGTACCAGCCAGGGCGGGAACCACCAGCGCGGCCAGGCTGCCCGGGGCGAAGAGGGAGGACAGCCCGTTCATGCTGAAAAAGCAGATGTACGCGCCCACCATGATGACATCGCCGTGGGCGAAGTTGAGCATCTTGGCGATGCCGTAGACCATGGTGTACCCCAGGGCGATGATGGCGTAGATGCTGCCCAGGCTGATCCCGTTGATCAGGTAGTTGAGGAAGACCATAACACACACCTCTCTGTCATGGATGATTGCGGCCGGGCAATGGCGGGCCGTTGCCCGGCCGCAATCATCCATTTGTTCTGTGTAAGCAGTTGGCGGGAGGGCCGCCGGCCGTGCCGGCAGCCCTCCCGGAACCGTGTTTTGTGAACGCTGGGACTGGCGATCAGTCCATGCCCACGTAAGCGCCGTTCTCGATAACCATGCCCTTGGGGCTCTTGGATACCTCGCCGGAGGCATCCCAGGTGATGCCGGCGCCGTCGCCAGTCAGGCCGGTCAGGGTAATGGTGGGGAAGGTGGCAATCAGGGCGTCGCAGAGCTCCTCATTGCTCATGTCGGGGGTGCAGCCGGCGGCCTCCAGGGCCATCTTGTAGGCGTAGACGCAGTCATAGGCGTCGGCGGCAAACTGGTTGGGGGTTTCGCCGTAGAGCTCCTGGTACTTGGTCACGAAGTTGACGGTGGCCTCGTCGGTGGCGTCGGCGTTGAAGGGGGTCAGCAGCATGACGCCCTCGGCTAGGGAGGCGTCAAAGCCGTCCATGGTCAGGATGCCGTCCATGCCGTCCACGCCGAAGAAGGTGGGGGTGTAGCCCATGGCGTCGGCCTGGCTCAGAATCAGGGAGGCGGGCTGATAATAGATGGGCAGGAACACCAGGTCGGCCCCGGCCTGCTGGGCCTGGGTGAGCTGAACAGAGAAGTCGGTGGCGGTGTCGGTGGTAAAGGTGGCGTCGCCCACCACCTCCAGGCCCAGGGTCTCGGCCTCCTTCACAAACTGTTCCTTAATGCCGGTGGAATACACATCGTCATTTTTCCAGATGATAAAGACCTTCTCACCCAGGCCCTGCTCGGTGATATACTGGGCGGAGGCCAGGCCCTGGTTGGGGTCGGAGAAGCACATCTGGTAGACGTTGTCCTTGCCGCTGATGACATCGGGGGAGCTGCCGGAGGGGGTCATGGTAAAGATGCGGTCCTCAAAGGCCAGGGCGGAGGTGCTGACGCCGGGCTGGGAGGTGACGGAGCCCAGGGAGATCTGCATGCCCCACTCCTTCAGGGCGTTGTAGGCGTTGACCGCAGTCTCGGGGACGTTCACATCGTCCTCGTACTTCAGCGCGAACTGAATGTCGCCGCCGGCCTCTTTGATTTCATCCACGGCGATCTGGGCGCCGCGCTGGGCAGCCAGGCCATAGATGGCGGCGTCGCCAGTCAGAGGGCCGGTGCCGCCCAGCTTGAAGGCGGAGCCGGTGTTCTCCTGGACGGTGCTGGTGTTGGCCGCGTCGGGGGTCTGGGCTGCCCCGCCGCCGTCACCGCTGCCGCCGCAGCCGGCCAGCAGGGACACGCAGAGAGTACCCGTCAGTGCAAGAGACAGGAAGCGAGTCTTTTTCATAGTGGTATCCTCCTTTGAAGTTGTTGACAATTATATTCTGTGCACTTGAAATTGTCAACTAGCAAAATACACAAGGGCGGCCTGTGAGAGACCGCCCTTGTGTAAAATATGAACAAATTGTGAAACGGACACTTAAATTACCAGCCCGCCGTTGGGGGCCAGCACTTGGCCGGTAACAAACCGGGCGGCGTCGGAGGAGAGATACCAGATAGCCTCCGCCACGTCCTCCGGGGTGCCGATGGCCCCCAGGGGGGTCTCCTCCGCCAGGGCGGCCAGGGCTTCCCGGTCCAGATGGGCGTTCATTTCCGTGGAAATAACCCCGGGAGACACGCAGTTCACCGTGATGCCCGAGGGGCCCAGCTCCTTGGCCAAAGCCCTTGTGAGGCCGATTACTGCGGCCTTTGCGGCGGAATAGGCCACCTCGCAGGAGCCGCCCACCTGCCCCCACATGGAGGACACGGTGACGATCCGCCCCGCCTTGCGGTGGATGAAGTGGGGCAGGGCGGCCCGGACGGCGTGAAACACGCCGTCCACGTTGACGGCAAACATCCGCCGCCAGTCGTCATCGGTCAAATCGCCAAACAATTTCTGCTGTGCAATGCCGGCATTGCATATCAGAATGTCAAGTTGACAATATTTATCCAACACATTGTCAACCATTCTTCCCACTTGGACCGGATCGGCCACGTCTGCCTGCACCGCCCAGCCCCCAATCTCCGCCGCCAGGGCCTCGGCCTGGGCCTGGGAACGGTGGTAGTTGATAACCACCTTACAGCCCCCGGCGGCAAAGCGCCGGGCGGTTGCCGCGCCGATGCCCCGGCTTCCGCCGGTGATCAGGACCACCTTCTGCTCCATCATCCTCTTCCTTTCAGCCAGTCTATGCACAGCGGATGCCAGGCCGCTGCGTGGGCGTTATAGTGGGCCTCGTCCCGGGCGCTCTCCCGGTCGGCCAGCCCCATGGCGTGGGGCCCGTCCTGAAACAGGTGCAGCTCAAAGGGCACCTGCCGCGCCCGCAGGGCGTGGGCATAGTCCAGGGTATTTTCCACCGGCACCGTGGCGTCCCCCACCGTGGCCCAGAGAAAGGCGGGCGGGTGGCCCGGGCCCACCCGGCGGTCCGGCCGCAGCACCTCCGCCCCGCCCAGGGGTTCCAGATAGAGGGCCTCGTGCACCACCGGATAGCCCAGTATGGCCGCGTCCGGCCGCACCTGCTCCGGCGTCAGCCCCAGCCGCTCGTTCAGGAGGGGCTCGGCGTACCCGCCGGCCAGGCAGCCCGCCAGATGTCCCCCGGCGGAAAAGCCGCACACTGCCACCTGGTCGGGCCGGAAGCCCAGCTCCGGGGCGTTGGCCCGCATCCAGGCCAGAGCGGCCGCCCCCTCCAGGAATTGCCTGGGCCAGAGGGCGGGCAGCACACTGTAGGACAGCACAAAGGCCTGTATCCCTGCGGCCAGAAAGGCCAGGGCCACCGGCTCTCCCTCCGCCGGGGCAATGCGCTCGTATCCCCCGCCGGGGAGGATCAGCACCGCCCACCGCGCCCCGTCGTCGGCCAGCAGGCCGGTGCGGCCCCGGCAGTATATGTCCAGCCCCGTCTCCGGGGCGCCCCCGCCCAGCGCCGGATGGAGCTCATCCAGAGAGACCCGTCGGCAGAGCATGCCCGCCACCCCTTTCCAATCCACTTTGATCCGAGTATACCAGCCGGTTTCCCCTTTGAAAAGGGGAAAATCAAAAAAAGTATTGACAAATAGAGCTTGTACGGATATAATAATCTACGCTGTCTGGACGATTAGCTCAGCTGGTAGAGCATCCGCTTGACGTGCGGGAGGTCACAGGTTCAAGTCCTGTATCGTCCACCAGAAAAACCGCTGTTTTCGAGAGAAAACAGCGGTTTTTTGTTACTTTTTTATTCATTTTCTTCCTCACGCTATTCTGTCAAATTGTTTTTGACCACATAACAGCCACAGACAGGAAAAATCGACGCCCTCCGGAATTGCTTTTCCGGAGGGCGGTTTTCTGTTCTCAGCAGGCTTTTTCCCTGGCCCGAAGGGGCTCCAGCTCCTTTTTCATCTCCTTAATCAGCTCTGCCAGTTTCTGCTCACATTCTTCCTCCGTAGGAGCGTAGACGTTTCGAGCGATGCGCTTTCCATCGACCTTCGGGGAGTAACGCCCTTCCCAGAGGTGGTCGTTGATTTGGGTCATACACCCGGTTCCCGGCTTGCGGTACTTGCCCTTTACCGCCCGGAAGGGCGTGGGTGTCGTTTCCTTTTTCCATGCGGGTTTTGAGGGTGGCTCCACACCGGCGATCCCTCGGTCGATGTGATCAGCAGCCTTTTGTCGCATCTCGTCTGTCACATGGGCATAGACATTCAGGGTTGTGGCGCTGGACACATGGCCGATGATGGCGGACAGTGTCTTGATGTCCATGCCATGCTCCAGGGCGTTGGTGGCAAAGGTATGGCGGAGATCATGAAAGCGGACACGCTTGCAGCCCGCCCGTTCCAGGACAGCGGCCAGTTTCTTCCGCACCGCCGCCGGATCCAAGGGAGAATCCGCTTTCTTTGGCGAGGGGAACATCCACCGAGAGATACAGGTTTTCCGATACTGTTTCAGCACTTTCAGAAGCGGTGCGGGCAGGATGACACTCCGGCTGGATGTTCTGGTTTTGGGCTCGGAGACCACCAGTTCTCCTCTGATCCGCTGTACCTGCCGTTCCACCCTGAGCGCTCCGGTCTGAAAGTCCAGGTCATCCCATTGCAGGGCCAGGATTTCGCCCCGCCGCAGGCCGGTGGAGAGCTCCAGCAGAAGAAGTTCATAGCATCCGTCCTCTTTGGCCTGAATCAGCAGCCGCTGGATTTCTTCTCCGGTCAGTACAGACATTTCTCTGGGATGGGTGGCTGGCGCTTTGCAGTTTGCAGCTGGGTTTTTCAGAATCAACCCATCCGCCACCGCCTTGTCCAGCGCCATGCGGCAGGCCACATGACAGCTTTTCACCATACGGTCGGACAGGCCAGGGCCGTATTGCTCCGCCCGCAGAAGCCGCCCGCCCTGCTTCAGGCGGTGGTAAAACTGCTGGAGGTCGCTTTGGGTAAGCTGAGAAAGAGGGGTGTGTCCCAGCTCCGGGATGATGTGCTGATAGATCCGGTTTTCATAGTCCGCCTGGGTCTTGGGCTTGATGGCCGGTTTGCAGTACGTCTGATACCAGCGGTCCATCCATATTCCGAAGGTCACTTCTCCCCTGGGGCGCTCCAGCTCTAAGCCTTTGAGGCTCTCTTTCAGCGCTTTTAGCTTTGCCGCACACTCTCCTTTTGTCTTTGCCAACACATTTTTGGTTTTCGGTCGGCCCTTCTCGTCATGGCCCACCACATACCGCCCCTCCCAGCGGCCGTCCTTTCTCAGGTGGAGACTGCCATCTCCCCGTTTTCGTTTCTTTGCCACGGTTCCAACTCCTCTCCCAATAGTTCGGTCAGAAAGCCGCCTACGATCTCAGCGGCGCCGCGCTGCATGTCCCCGGTCACATGGGTATAAGTATCCAGGGTAAAGCTGGCCTTGGTATGCCCCAGGATTCCAGAGAGCGTTTTCGCGTCCACCCCGCTGGTCAGGGCATGAGTCGCGAAGGTGTGGCGCAGGTCATGGAACCGAAGATCAGGCAGCCCGGCCTCACCCAGTAAACTTTTTAACCTCCGGTATGCGCTGCCCGGGCTGACCGGCCGCTCCGGGCAGAGAGGATCGGGGAAGATCCACTCTGTCAGGGCAGACTTTTTTCGCTCCCTCAGAAGCTGGGCTGTACTGGACGGAAGCAGAATTGTCCGGGTTCCTGCATAGGTCTTTGTGCTTCCCGCCTCCACTCCGCCGCCCTTCCTGGCATGGATGGTACGGCATACTTTTAATGTCCCGGCCTCTTCATCAAAGTCTGACCACTTGAGGCCACACAGTTCGCCCCGCCGCAGTCCGGTAGTCAGTTCGGTGAGGAAGAAGTCCCGCCAGATCCAATCCTTTTGGATTGCTGCCTTGAATGTGTCCAACTGAGCGTTATTGAGAATCCCCTTTGCCCTGTTGACCACCTTAGGCGGTGTCGCTCCATCGGCAGGGTTGGCTGGAAGCAATCCCTCCTCTGCGGCCGTTCTCAGGGCGTGATGCAGGGTGGTGTGAATCCCGTGGACAGTTGTCGGGCTCAGGCCAAAGCCTGAGGCTTTCTTCCTCACCACTCGTCCGCGCTCCAGAAGCGCTTGATAGAGTTCACTCAAATCTGCCGGAGTAATTTTGAGTAGCGGCTTTTCTCCCAGATAGGGTTTGACATGATTGTTCAGATCCCTCCGGTACCCATCCAGGGTACTCTCCCGAACCGTTCCTGTCATGTACGTATCCAGCCACTTGTCTAGCCACTGGGATAAGGTCATTTTGCTCTCCTCGGTCAGATCCACGCCCTGATAGGCGTTGATATTCTGCCGGAGCTTGGCAGTCAGTTCCTTTTGGGTGTCGGCATAGATGTAGCGGAAGATGGAGTCGCCGTTTTCCTTATGCCCGATGACGATGCGGCCCTCCCAGCGCCCGTCTTCCCTCTTCCGCACCATGCCGTCTCCGGATGGCCGTCTCTTTGCCATTTTGCTTCACCCCCAAAGTCGTATTTTTGTTTTGCGGCGCAATTTCTGAGCCCTTATTTTGCAGCGGGGAATCTGTGAGGTTCGGCTACGCACTGGTAGAGCACAGCACCGCAGCGGCGGCAAATCAGATACTGCAGCCGGTTGCCCCGCAGGCCGTGTTTTTTGAAGGTCACCAGCGCCTCGCCGTGCTGCCAGCCCAGACCGATATTCGTGCTCCCACAGTATTGGCATTGCTGAACGGGAAACTGTATATTCATTACGTTTGCCCCTCCTCTTTCAGTTCGAGCCGGATACGCTCCACCTCTACCTCCTGGAGCAGCCCCATGGCCAGCCGGAACCCGGCTTCGAAGCTGGCTTGGGCAAGGTTTGCTTTCAGTTGGTCTTGCGCATCCACCAGGCGCATCAGCTCCCGCCGCTGCGCCTGATCCAGACAGTCCCGCACCTCCTGACGGGTGTTTTCAATTTCTTCCTCCAGCTCGCTGAAGTCCGTGGCCCGGAAGTAGCGCCGGTACAGTTCGCTCATGTAGTAGCCCATGTGTGCCGCCTCCTTTGCAGCAACACACAATACCCTAATCTTAGAGGAATAGCCAGTGGTTTTGACCACAGTTATCAAATTGTTATCATTTGCAGGGGACTTTCTTTGTTATACACTGTATTAAAATCACCCCGCGTTTTCGATTTGCAACTATAAAATTCTTATGCTACAATGCAGATGTAGCCTTACTTTACGACACTTTAGGGAGGGGCAGGTTTACATGACAGATGGTAAAATCTATGCGATAGACGAATTGAGAGCATTGATATCCCCTATTGCCGCCCAATATGGTGTAGACCGCATCTTCCTTTTTGGCTCCTATGCCAGAGGACAGGCCACAGAAAACAGCGATGTCGACCTGCGCATAGACAAAGGAAATGTGAAGGGGCTGTTTACTTTGGGGGCACTATACAGCGACCTGGAAGAACGGCTTGGGAAAAAGCTGGACCTGTTGACCACGGGTAGTCTGGACCAGCAATTCCTCAGTCATATTGCGCAGGAGGAGGTGCTGTTATATGACCATACCCAATCGTGACATCCAGATCCTACAGAAGATCCAGGGGTACTGTGATGACATCATGTTTACCCATACGGAGTATGACCGCAACTACAACACCTTTTGCAGCAATCCGACCTATCGGAACGCGATTGCGCTCTGCCTTTTGCAGATTGGGGAGTTGGTGAAGAAACTTTCTGATGAATTTGTCCAGTCGCATACCACAATACCGTGGAAAGCAATTCGCGGTATGCGAAATGTAGTTGCTCATGAGTATGGCCATATTGACATTGATACAATATGGGAGACCTCGGAGACCGGGATTATAGAATTACGTGACTTTTGTGCGGCACAGATTCGCCTGCAGCAAGGGCAAAATTCATTTTCCGACCTGACCATCTCGTGACAATAGAACTGGGGCCTGGAGCCCAACAACAGCGACAAGACCGCAGCTGCTTCATTCTGCAATTACTTTGCTCCCCGCCATAACTGGCGGGGAGTTTTTTACCTCTACCTCATGGTCATACCACCCATCGTCTGCTCCACATGGTCATCCGGTCTGTGGCCCAGGGCGATCCGCTTTTCCTGGAGCGCCTGCAGCCGCTTATGGTCAATGTGCAGTCCGGTGCTTGTGGAATCCTCCGGCACATTGTCCCGGAAGATGTTGCCCATGTGGTGAAGGAGTTGCGTGGCAGAGAGCATCAGGCTGGGCGGTCCGGGCGGGCCCTGCTCCATGCGTTCCTTGAAAAACTGTGCATAGGTGTGCCCCTGCATTGCCGCAGCTTGGAACCAGCCATAGGCAACCTCCTGATCCTGTTCCACCCCCTCCCCCATCAGGTACAGCTTGCCCAACAGATACTGTGCCCAGGGGTTCTGTGCCTCTGCCGCCTGATGAAGATATTCCGCCGCTGTATTTGCGTTTTTGAGTACATGATCTCCTTGGAGATACTCCTTTCCCAGAGCGTAGGCAGTATAGTCGTTCCCGTTTTGCGCGGCTGCGTTCAGCCATCGGATGCCTTCGCTGGGATCGCACACATCTGGGTCGTCTGAGAGAAGCAGTTTTCCAAGCGCATACTGAGCCTGAGGCAGTTCACGCTCCGCCGCCTGCTCCAGCCAGTGCCTGGCCTTCTCTGCATCCGGAATCAGCAAACCGCCGTCCCGGTACAACTGTCCCAGGAAGGTCTGGGCGTATGGGTCGCCCATCTTTGCCAGCAGTTCCAGCCTCTCGGCGGCCTCGTCCCGGTCTTCCAACGGTAGCGCCTCGTTTTCAACAAGTCTCCACAACTCCCGACAGGTCCAGGTGAGTGATCGTTCATTCACCCAGTCACCGTAGTCTTCCATATCTCTGTCCTCGAAAGAGATGTGGTTCAGCCGGACGTGCTCAGCCTCCTGGATCACCGCATTCTTGATGGCACGGAACTCTTTCTGCTCAGAGAGCGGCGGGCGCTGCCGCTCCTTCTCAGAGTAGTAGTCATTCACTTTGCACTGCAGTTCCCACCACTTCTGGTAGCACCTATCCACAACAGGCAGGTGTTCCATCTGGTTTACGATCTCATCGACCTGTCGCTTTATCCGCTTTGGAAGATAGCCATAGGACTTCTTGCCCTTTACCTCTCCAAGCTGCTGGGCAAGATTCAAGATCATCCGCTCTGCTTCAGGATGCTCACAGACTGATTCGCTCATCTGCCGGGACAGTTCCAGCATGGCCTTCCGGGTCTCCCGCACCAGTTCGTCCCGGCTTTCAGACTTCTGCTCATAGAGGTGGAGCATCTCCTGTTTGAAGATCTGATTGGTGAGGGCTGACTTGATCTGCCGGATGCCGTCCCTGGATAGGTAGGCCTGTCCAGGGTTCGCCGACCACGCCATCATGTGCACATGGGGATGCTCCCCTTCATTGTGAAAGGCAGCGTACCACCGGAAGTCCTGGGGCTTGATATTCATGGCGGCGGCGATATCGTTGCGGTGTGTACGCAAAAGCGCACACCACGCCTGGGCGTTATCATAGCCTAGACGTGCGGCGTCCTTCCGGTGGAGGGAGATGATGTGTGTCCACACATTTCCAGTGTAGTGCTCCAGTTCCAACATGGCTTTGTCCAGTTCCACACCGTCCTCGTCTCCGAACAGCCCGTGGTCACCCAGACGCTCCGCACGTGGACGGGTGGCGATGTACTTGGCGTAGCCCTCCGAGGATTGAACCTGGGACCAGTTCTCCTCCAGTGCCAGAGTGATGAGGGACGAGGCGTTGGCTTTCGTGGGATGCTGTGCGTAGTCCTCATACTCCAGCAGATTTTTCGTGTCAGGAAAATCTTTTACCAGTTTTGTGATGAGCTGCTCCTGCTTGCGTGTGGGCGGACGGTCATCCGGAATGATCTCCACCCGTTCCCGCGTTGCGATGTACTTCATGTAGCCGCCTGCGCTCTGTCCGCCGCCGCACTTGATATACGGGCTCTTGACGATCAGTCTTGCCATGGGTCATCCTCTAGCTCCCGCAGCTTCTGTACCAGCGACACCTTGCCATTGGCCTTTTTCACGTTGGCCACGCTCTCCGCCCGCTGACGGCGCAGCTCCTCCTCACTCACGTTGACACACTTGAACAGCATACTCAGTCCCATGTCCAACTCCACCGCCTGTTTGAAGAGCAGCGACGCCATACGGTTTTCCATCTGGTTCAGCCTGCCATCCAGATAGGACTGGACGGCGGAGGGCAGGAACAATCCGGAGTTGTTGGCGCTGAGATAGTCCAGGTAGAAGTCGATGGCGTTTTCGATAAATCCAGTGATGCTCCGGCTGCCATCTTCCGTATGCCTCCGCTCCAGTGTCGCTTTTTTCTCCGGCGACAGGTAGAGGGGGAATTTCTCTTTCGGGCTCATAACAGCCTCCTTTCCGGGGCTTGACCCCTGTTTTTTCCTTGTGGGAGTAAGCGTTTGGGGATAACGACCGCAAGATTTCCTGTTCTCTCTGATTTTGACCCCATTTGCAACGCCTACGGAAACCTCCTGAAACTGCCCGCACTGCGGGCAGAAGTGATTGGAAAAGGCGTCGATGTTGACGCCTTGCCTTTATCCCGCTCCTTCTTTCGTCCCTCGAAAGCGGCCTAATCCGTCCCCAAAGCCCCCAGGTGGGGCTGGGCTTTGCTCTGCCCAGAAGGAGGGCACACAGCGCCTCACAGCCGGGCACACGGGCGTTTTACGCTTCCAGGCGAAGCAACTGCTGTTGATAGCAATAATCCATCGCCATTTGTATTGGCAGGATGGTGTAGAGGTTATTGCCGTTCCACTTCATACCGCGTTTGTCAATGTAGCTGGTGCTCTCCACCGTGATGAACTGCCTGTCCGCCAACTTCGTGATGTGCTTCATCACCGTGGACACGGTAAGATGTACCACATCTGAGATCGTGCGGTAGCTGGGATGACACTGATGGGTACGACGGTCTTCACAGTAGAGCAGATAGGCGTAGACGGTGATGACCCCGTGACCGATGTTCAGGAAGAACAGCTCATTGGGCAGAGAGAAAAAATTCTTGCTGGTGTTTTTGAAGACGGGAACCATGTGCTGATCCAGCAGCCCGCGATGGTTGAGTTCAGAGAGCTGCTCTGCGGCCATGTCTTTGCTCATGTGCAGTTGGGATGCGATTTCATCCGCACTGGATGAGGCACCTTTGTTGCAGTGGATGTGCAGATAGCAGAGATAAGCGAGGGTCGCAAATCCCTGCGGCTTGAGATTCCACTTCCAGATGTCATTGGGAATTGAGAAACGACGCTGGTTCATTTGTGCTCACCTCCCTCCGTGTGCTCCGTGACCCATCGGATGAATTGTTCCTTGGGCACCACCATGCGGCTGCCCACACGCAGTACCGGGAAGCCCGGTTCGTGCATGAGCTCGTACCCGCTGGACTGCGACACGCCCAGCACCTGGGCTACCAGATTTGCGTTGAGAAACAGCGGTAACTCATCATAACTTTTGTACTGTGGCGATTTCATTGTGATCCTCCTCCCGATTGACCCGAGTGTTTTCATCTGATACACTTGCGTTGTGGCGACAGGGTACCATAGGTTAACCCTTAACACAATAGAATTAGGGCGCATTGGGAAAATCTCAAATCTCCATCGGTTACAAAGCGGAGGGAGTTACATGGACAATCAGACACAGGGGATATTCATCCCATATACCTATACCTACGACCAGTTTACAGTGTTCTTTTATGGTGACCGGGTCTTTCTCGGAGAAAAGAGCCTCCCTACCGGACAGTGCAGTGTGGATATTTTGAACCTTGATGAAGAAATTTTGATGAAAATCTATCAGCGGGTGCAGGACTTCCTGCCTGCAGCTCAACGCCTGCTGACAGAAAAAACAGACATCGCTGTAGTTTCCGCTCAGGAGAAACTAAACGCTGTCTGGGATGTCGTATTTACTTTGCCTGGGTATCGGGATTTGCAAATTGACAGGGAATGTAGTTATCACGCCCTGGAGAATCTTCTGACAGAGAGCGACAAATGGATGCAGATTCAAACGCCCGGCACAGAGGGATACACTATGTATCAGGAGTTCATGGAGGGCCTATCTAGTCTTGCGGCCCGCATCCGTATGTTCCAGGGCCAGATCGCTACTATGACCGAGTTCTACTTTGAGCCGTTGACGCGACGAAACAGCGCGGCCTATGCAGACGCCTATTCTAAGTTCTATAGCCAGATGGCCTCCATCGCGGCACATTATTTTAACGAGGATTTTGACCAGAGCTTTCCGGTGGAGGTCAGTTTCGTTCCCATGATGCACCCCACAGAAGAGGGCAAAGTGTTTGTGGCCGAAAAAACCACGTTCAATAATCTGCTGGATTTTTTGCGGACCGAATTTTACCGGGGGCTTGCCATCGGCAACGCACCTCGCCGCTGCCACAATTGCGGCAGGTATTTTTTGCTGACCGCAGGCTACAACACCTGCTACTGCAACAACATTGCGCCGGGCGAGACGGAGCGCACCTGCCGGAAGGTGGGCGCTCACCGAAAGGAGGCGCAGGGCAAGGCCAACCGCACGCCTGCCCAGGTGGAGTATGACCGCACCTATAACCGGCTAAAGCAAAGGAAGAACCGAAAGAAGATCAGTATCGACGAGTGGAACATCGCTGTGGCGAAAGCACAGGAACTTATGGAGCAAGCCGGTCGTGGAGAACTGACGGATACTGAGCTAAAAAGGCAACTAGAGTTGCTCTGATAAACCATCTCACAAAGTATACCTATCACCCCACGGGTTTCTTCTATATGGTTAAACCTGATTGATTTTTATCTTTATTGCGTGTTATCGATATAGCTAGTATAATAATAAATAATTGACTGGCAGAAGGAGGAAACGGGATGGCACAATATTTGCGTACTGAGTTAGATGGTAATATCGAATATGTCAGCCGTATTCGTGCACAGTACTCTTCTCTGTCAAAAAAACACCGTCAGATTGCAAATTACATTTTCAAGCATCAGCAAGAAGTTATTCATTACTCCATTTCGACTCTGGCAAAAAAGACCAACACCGCGCCGTCTACTATTACCCGTTTCTGCCAAATCCTGTCCTTTAAGGGCTTCAGCGAACTGAAGGTGTACATTGAAAAGGGCCTTATTTCGGCTTCCATTGTAGATGCACCCATTCAGGAGGCGGACACCACCTCCGTCATTCTCCAGAAGCTGATGAAGAGCGCCCAGGATGTGATCACAGATACCCTGCGTGTGCTGAGTGTGGAAACGGTATCCGCCGTAGCCAAGGCTATCTTCCAGGCCCCCAATGTAAATCTATTCGGTCAGAGCGGTGGCTACATCTCCGCTCTGTATGCCCAGCAGATGCTCCTGCGCGTGGGGATTCGAAGCCAGGCTTTTAATGATAATGTGGATATGAGCATCGCCGCCAGTACCATGAGAAAAGGAGATGTGGCTATCGGATTTGGCTATAGCGGAGAAAGTCGTTCCGTGATTCACGCTCTGCAGAATGCCAAAGACAGCGGGGCTACCATCGTATCTATAACCGCCAATCCCAATTCCACTTTGGAAAAATTAGCGGATTATACGCTGCTATATAGCTACAACATCCCAGACGACCTGCAGTGCCTCCATCTGGGCAGTATCTGTGAGGTGGCTATTTTGGGCGTACTGCAGGCGGAAATTCTCCACCAGCCTGGGGCTAAAGCGCGCCTTGATATGGTCAAGGATGCTGTACTAAGCAGCCGAATCCGATAAAACCCGAAAAATGGTGCGGCATCCTGCCTATAGACAGGATGCCGCACCATTTTTCAACGTTGTACCCGGCCGGACCCATCTCCAGCCATCAGCTTTTCCACATCTGCCACACTTACCCGGTTAAAGTCTCCCAGTATGGAGTGCTTGAGACAGGAGGCCGCCACCGCAAATTCCAGTGCCTCCTGGTGGTTCTGATAATGAGTCAGTCCGTAGATTAGGCCGGCGGCAAAGCTGTCTCCGCCACCTACCCGGTCCACGATATCCCGGATCTCATACCGCCTGGAGGTGTAAAATTTACTGCCGTTGTTCAGACAAGCGGACCAGCCATTGATATCCGCGCTCACACTCTCCCGCAGAGTGATGGCAATCAAACGCAGGTTAGGGAATTCACGGAGCACCTGGTCTCCCAATGCCCGGTACTTCTCCCGGTCCAACTGGCCTGCAGTCACATCCACCGCCGCCGAGATCCCCAGCGATTTCTGCACGTCTTCCTCATTGGCAATGGCCACATCCACCGATTTTGTCAGTTCCCGCATGACCTGAGGCGCCTCTTTGCCGTATTTCCAAAGATTTTTCCGATAATTCAAGTCGCAGGAAACGGTAACACCCCGGGCTTTGGCCTCCCTGACCGCACAAAGGGACAGCTCCATAGCGCTTTCAGAAAGGGCAGGGGTGATGCCTGTGATATGGAACCACCCGATCCCAGCAAAGGCTTGATCCCAGTCGATCTCGCTAGGTGCCGTCTGGGCAATGGCGGAGCCTGCCCGGTCATACACCACCTTGGAAGGTCGTTGATTGGCACCCGATTCCAAAAAATAGATACCCATACGCCCCTGCCGGGTGAGAATACGGCTGGTATCTACGCCGAACCGCCGCAGCTCCCCCATGCAAGCGGAACCCACCGGATTATCTGGCAGGACAGTCAAAAAGGCAGCATCCACACCAAAATTGGCCAAGGAGACAGCCACATTGGCCTCCCCGCCGCCGAAGGTTGCCTCTAGCGTTCCATTTTGAAACAGGCACTCGTGCCCAGGGGACTTCAGGCGAAGCATGATCTCGCCAAAGGTTAAGTACTTCATCTGAACCACTCCATTCTCCTGTCCCTACAGGCCGGCAAGGATATTCTTGGCCTGCCGGCACAGTTCTGTGATGTGTTCAAACCGTCCCTGGGCGATATCGGAGCGGCTGCACAGCCAGCTGCCGCCCACAGCCCGCACAAAGGGAGCTTTCGCATATTCTGCCAGATTTGCGGCGTTGATCCCTCCTGTGGGAACAAACTGTAGCCCCACAAAGGGACCGGAGAGGGCTTTCATTGCCTCCAAACCACCGTAGATGCTGGCCGGGAAAAATTTGACTGTGCTAATTCCCCGCGACAGTGCTTCCATGATCTCACTGGGTGTGACGCAGCCGGGTAAAACAGTAAGCTCGTGTTCCAGGCACCAGTCAACCACACAGGGATCAAAGCCGGGAGAAACAATAAACCGAGCTCCGGCCTCTGCCGCCTGCCTGCACTGCTCCACCGAGCACACGGTACCCGCTCCCACCAGCATGTCCGGACACTGTTCCGCAACGATTTGGATCGCATCCCGGGCTGCATCGGTGCGGAACGTAATCTCCATCACGTCAATGCCTCCCGCCAGGAGAGCCCTGGCTGTGGAAAGCGCCTGTCCAGCATCTTCTAGGACGACCACCGGAACGACACCTGCATTTGAAAAGCGTTCCATCAGATCCATTATTTTTCGCCTCGCAACTTTATTTTTATGTCCACAGGTCAGGCATCCTGCCAGCGGATTTCCTTTTTTACCCGTCCCCAGCCGCTGGCCGCAGTCTCAGCTGCAGTCTCCGCCAGGCCGGGCAGGGAAAGGCCACCGTCAATGGCGATGCTCTGGCCGGTGATATAGGAAGCCTTGTCCGAGGCCAGGAATACCACCAGATTCCCCACATCCTCCGGTGTACCATAACGCTCCAGCGGAATGCGCTGGGACAGATAGGCCACCTTTTCCAGATGGGCCGGGTCTGTTTTGGCTTCTTCCTCCGGCGTAAAGCGCTTGGTGGCGCCGGGCAGTATGTTGTTCGCCCGGATCCCGTAGGAGGCTACGTCCAGTGCAACGGACTGAACGATCCGGTTAAGGGCCGCCTTGATGCCGCCATAGATAGCGTCGCCCGGGTGAGCACTTAGGCCACGGGTGGAGCTGATATTGATAATATTGCCCCGGGTTCCCTGGTTGGCCATATAAGTGGCAGCCTCCCGCATCATCAGCACATAGGTACGCAGCATCAGATTGACAAGGTAATCCATGGTCTCTTCCGTCAGGTCAAAGATACTTTCCAGCTTGGTGACGCCAGCATTATTGACCATCAAATCCAACCCGCCCAGCCGTTCCACCGCCTGTCTGAAAAAGGAAACAGCAGCACCCTGCTCGGTCAGCTTAGCCTGATAACAGTCAAATATGCCATCCGGATACTGGCCGGCCAGCGTCTCCAACATATGCTGGGCGGAATCAAAATCGGTGTTATAGGAAAATACCACATCATAGCCTGCCTCAGCCAGGCAATAGACGATCCCCCGGCCAATCCCGTGACTACCGCCGGTCACAACAGCTTTCTTCCGTCTCATTCAGCATCCTTCCTTTCCCTGCACTGGTGCTTTATCCTCTGGAACCTGGGCAGCAAAGGCTAAAAACACCAAAAATTCTTCCCCTGTGTTTGAGATGGAGTGGGTATCCCCCGCCGGAATGAAAATTGCATCCCCATCCCGGATGGATTGCCGCTCACCATTTATGGTCATGGTGCCGTGGCCCGCAATAATGTAATAGACCTCCTCATGGTCTCCATGGGCATGGGCCTCATAGGACTTACCTGTCTGGAGCATGGCATAGGCTACATACAGCATGCCCCGCATGCAGTAGTTTGGCACATCGGGGGAAAAATCGGCCTGACCCTTGAGTAGCTTATAGTCGATGCCGTACTGATGCACGATGGTGGGCGCCGCCTGGCGCCAGTTGGTAATGACCATAATGACCTCCTGTCTGTTTCAGAGCACAAAGCGCTCTGTCCGCAGCCCGGTCAAAATTTCCGGGCCCTCCGATGTGACCAGAATCTCGTCCTCAATGCGTATTCCGCCGACGCCAGGCACATAGACGCCCGGTTCGATGGTTAGTACCATATTCTCCTCCAGACATCCCTGGACGCCAGGGACAATAGCAGGTCGCTCCACGCTGTCAATGCCAATGCTGTGGCCCAGATAAGGGTTGAACCATGTCTCAAACGGATGCCCTCGGAGTACATCGAAGGCTGTGTCCATCAGGGACTGGAGGGAAATTCCAGGGCGGATCCTATTGATACAGGTCCGCTCGATCCGCCAGACCAGCTCATACAGAGCCTGCTGCTCCCGGGTGGGCTGTCCCAGCATAAAACTTCTGGTCCAGTCGGAGGCGTAATTCCCCACTGTGGTTCCAAAGTCCAGCAGGACGATCTCGCCCTGCGCCAGCTTTCTGGTTCCGGGCAGGTTGATAGTCCGCAGGGCGTTGTCTCCAGAGAGCACCTTCATGGTAAACGGTGTACCCTCAGAGCCGTTTTTCCGCATAAAATATTCCAGCTCGGCCACTACGTCCAGTTCGGCTACCCCGGGACGCAGGATGTCGCAGGCATGTTCCATGGCCTCCTTGGCCAGGTTGGCGGAACGGCGCAGGCCGGCAATCTCCGCCGGTGTCTTCTTCATCCGGGCCCGATAAAGCCGGGAGGTAACATCCCACAGGCTCGTCTCCGGCAGTTGCTCCCGCAGCGCTAGATAGAGGGGGAGGATGATAGTTTCTTCTTCAAGGCCCAGCCGCTCCGGCTTCCGGGGCAGAGCCCGGCATACCGCTTCGGCCAGGGCCGCAGGCGACGGGTCGCAAGGAATCAGCGTAATTTGGCTGTCCAGCTGCGGCCGGATAACGTCGCCCCAGTTCCTGGGACAGAAAAACAGAGTGAACTGCTCGTCCATCAGCACACACTGGTTACCGATCTGGTTGGGCCGTCTGGCCGTGGTATAAAATCCTGTAGTATAAAAGATTGCCTGGGGTGAAGTGAGCAGGACGGGACCCTGCTCGCCAGGAAAGATCTCTTCCAGTCCTTTCACGCTGTATCGCCTCATTTCTGTTCCGCCGTCCGGAATCACCACCACTTGATGCGCTCTGTCACCCGGTTTCTCAGGTCAATGAATTCCGGAGCCGCGATATCCCTAGGTCGGGGCATATTGTTATCCACCGTCTCCTTCACCGTGGTGGGTTTGTTGGTCAGAATCATGATGCGCTGGCCCAGATAGACTGCTTCTTCAATGTTGTGGGTAATGAAAATAACGGTGGTTCCCGTCATCTCCCAGAGCTTGACCAGTTCGTCCTCCAGCTTGAAGCGCAATTCGATATCCAACTGACCGTATGGCTCGTCCATCAGCAGCAGCTCCGGCTCGGTGGCGAAGGCCCGCGCAATGGACACCCGCTGCAGCATACTGGAGGAGAGCTGCTTGGGGTAGTAGTTACGGAATTTGGTCAAGCCCACAATATCCAGATACTTATCCACCAGTTCATCCCGCTGCTTGGGCGGTGTGTGCTTGATGTTCAGACCGAAGGCCACGTTCTGCGCCACCGTGAGCCAGGGCATGGTGGAGTCGCCCTGAAAGATGTAGGCGATGTTGCTGGTCTTTGCGTTGACTGGTTTCCCGTCCATCAAGATCTGTCCGGCCGTCAGGTCGTAAATATGGGTCAGACAGTTGAGGAACGTGGTCTTACCGCAGCCGGTGGGCCCTACCACGCACAGCAGCTCGCCCTTATAGACGTCAAAGGAGATCTGATCCAGCACCAGCAGATCGCCGAATCGCTTGGTCAGATTGTCCACATGGACTTTCACTTCCCGGGTCTCTTTGCCCAGTTCCATAGTTCTGCCTCCCTTACATGGTCTTGTCCACGATACTCGTAATCTCTTTCCGCAGCGCCAGAAATTCGGGAGACACGTAGTTGCGGGGACGGGGCATATCAATGACGTATTCCTTCTTGACGGTGGCCGGGCAATTGGAGATCACAACGATCCTGTCGGCCAGATACAATGCCTCTTCGATGTTGTTGGTCACAAAAACAATGGTGCGCCGGTCAGTCTGCCAGATTCGGTCCAGCTCCTGCTGCATCAGGTAGCGGGTCTGGGCATCCAGTGCACCGAAGGGTTCGTCCATCAGCAACACCTTGGGCTCAATGCAGTAGGAACGGGCAATACCCACCCGCTGCTTCATGCCACCGGAAAGCTGGATGGGGAAGGAATTCTCAAATCCGTGGAGCCCCACTAGGTCGATATATTTCTGGGCCCGAGCGCGCCGCTCTTTTTTCGGCACACCGGCTACTTTCAGACCGTACTCAACGTTGCCCATGGTGGTCAACCAGGGGAAAAGGCAGATGTTCTGGAACACCACACCCCGCTCGGGACCAGGCCCCTTTACCGTCTTTCCATTTACGATTACCTGTCCGCTGGTCACGGTCTCCAGACCGGCGATCAGGTTGATAATGGTACTTTTGCCGCATTGGCCGGGACCAAACAGGGCCACAAATTCATGCTCTCTGGCGGTCAAGCTGAAGTCCCCGATAACCTGGAATGGACCAGAGGGTGTTTGGAAGGTCTTACTGACATTTTTGCACTCGATTATGTTCCGCTCTTGTTCCACCGACATAGCACAGCCTCCACCTTTCTGAAGATAATCGACAGAACCAGACCCACAATGCCGATGGCCACGATACCCACCAGGATCTGGAGCATGTCGTTGTTGTTCATGCCGGCAATAATTACCCAGCCAAGGCCATTAGAGGAGCGGACCATCTCGGCGGCCAGCACCGTGGCCCAGCTGCTGGAGAGGGCTACCTGCAGGCCGGCAAAGATGGACGGTACGCAGGCCGGCAGAATAATAGTGATAAAGATCTGATGATCCCTGGCGCCCAGCATACGGGCCGCACCCACCAACTGCTGATCCACATTTTTGACTCCGTTCCAGGCGTTGAGGGTGACATAGCAGAAGGAGGCCAGAAAAATGAGAAATATTTTGGCATCCTCCCCCAGCCCGATCCAGATGATGGAGATGGGGATCCAGGCGATGGGAGGGATGGGCCGGATGATGCGGAACAGCGGGGAACAGATGGCCTCCACCATTTTATAGGTGCCCATGGCCAAGCCCAGGATCACGCCCACCACAGAGCCCAGAGCATACCCCGCCATAACACGGAGCAGGCTGTAGAAGGCGTGCTCCACCAGGGTGTTTTGACCGATCTTTCCACTGACCAAAGATGTAAAAAATTTTTCCAGCACAGGAATGGGGCCCGGCAGCATTTTGCCCAACTCACCCTGGACCGCAATGTTCCAGAGCACCAGGAACGCCAGGATGGACACCGCGCCGCACAGGAAATTGATACCCAGCAGTTTTTTCTTTTTCATTTGGCGTTCATCCCCTTTGCAACCATTTTCTCCACAGCCTCCAGGATTACATCCAGCACCAGTCCAACCACACCGATGCACAGCATGCCCACGATAATCAGGTCAGGGCGAGAGATCAACCGGGCGTTCTGGATCATGAAGCCCAGGCCCTTGCTGGACGCCAGCAGTTCCGCAGCCACCAGGGCCATCCAGCTGCCACCCAAGGCGGTACGCAGGCCGGTAAAGATCATAGGGGTAGCGGAGGGTATGGCAATCTTGAACAGCTTCTGTGCGTTGGATGCACCGAACACATCGCCCAGCCAGATATGTTCCTGTCTGGTCTGCTGGATGCCGGTATAGGCGTTTACGGTGCAGGCAACCATGGAGTTGATAAAGATGACCATAGCCTTTGCCCCGATGCCGATGCCGAACAGCACGATAAACAACGGGATCCAGGCCAGGCCAGGGATAGGGCGGATTAGGTCAAACAGAGGCCGGATGAACCGGTCGCACCATTTGTTCCAGGCCATCAGAATACCCATGGGGATACCCACCACCGCCCCGATCCCGTAGCCCAGCAGACAGGTCTGCAGGCTGGTGATCGTATGTTGAAGCAGAGTGGCGTTATCCGGATTGCGCTGGGTCAGCTTCTGGATAAATGTAGTCAGCACCTTTACCGGGCCTGGAAATACAGTGGTCTCCGTCATTTTAAACACGTCGCACCACAGAAACCACACCAGAAGCACCACACAGACCGAAGCGCAGGAGATAAAAAAGTACCGCCGTTTTTTTAGAAATCCTTTCATGGAAACACCTTTCGCTTTCTGCGCAGAGGCGCCGGGGAGATACTGTCCGCCCCGGCGCCTCCAAACCGCTTAGTGGGAATTATGGTAGTCCAGAATCTCGGTCCGGTAAGTCTCGTACTTCAGGGAATCGGTGATGTTGGACAGGCTGTCCGCTTCGATCTGGCCCTGGTCGATGAAGAACTGGGCCATGGTGCGCATGGTGGTGCCGGGCTCAAAGGGAGGATTCTCCAGCTCTTCCCATGTCCAGTAGGTCACGTTGGCGATCTCGGCAGCCATATCCTCCTCGCTGTAGGTCACACCGCCTTCGTTCAGGTAGAGATTAGTGGCATACTCGGCCCGCAGTTCATCATCCTTGGCCAACTGATCCATGGCTTCAAAGCAGCACTCGGCAAAGGCCACCACCACATCGTGATAGTTTTCGTCCAGCTCGTTGGTCACCACCAAGGAGTCCACCAGAGGCGCACCGTCCATCAGGTCGGGCATGTCCGCCACCATCACATAGTTGGGATCGGCATCCAGCATGCTGGAGTAGGGCGGCGTAGTGGAGAGAATGTCACCCTCACCGGAGATGAAAGCCTGGTAGCCCTGGGCATGGTCCATGTTCACCAGATTCACGTCTTCTGCCGTCAGGCCCATGGCCTCAGCATAGGCAATAGCGTTATACTGGGCCGTACTGGCAAACAGGCCAATCATGGTGGCACCCTTCACGGTGTCGGGACTGCCGATCAGATTGGTGCCGTTGTAGTTGCCGGCCTTGACGATGTCGCTGTCCGCCCGGGCATACATGGACTGGCCGCCGGAGTTGATGGTGGTATCAAACACATAGGTGAAACGGCCGGTACCCAAAATGTACACGCTGGCCATGCCAGAGCAGGCAATATCCAGCTCACCGGCAGTCATAGCCTCGTTAATGGCGGGGCCGGAGGCCAGAGTAACGACCTCCACATCCAGGCCAGCGTCTTCAAACAGACCCATGTCACGGGCATAGTACAGATACAGGCTGGTCTGGCGGATTTGACCGCCCACTTTCAAATGAATTCGGGACAGGTCGCCGCTGTCTGCAGAGCCGCCGGAAGCCGCGGGATCAGTGGAAGGTGTAGTATTGCCAGAGCTGCCGCAGGCTGCAAGGCTGATCGTGAGGGTCAGGGAAAGAGCAAGAGACAGTGCCTTTTTCAGCGTTGATTTCATTTCCATCATCCTTTCGATTTCTATTTTACTATGGGGGATCCCACAATAAACAAAACGGTACAGCCCTTACGGACAGGCGCCAGCAGGTGAAAGTATGACATCCGCCCGGCGCATGATCTCAAAACAGGTTCTGGAGTTGTGGTAGGGACACTTTCCCTTTCCTGCTAGTTCGTTATTATTGAAAACTTCCTTCAGCTGATCGGCCTGAGCCCTCAGTTCCGTATCATCACAGGGCGGCAGACCGACGGAATACCACTCTCCTAAGTCGTGGTTGACCACATAGCGCTCCACATAGTTCCAGATGTTTACCGCCGCGTCCAGATAGCGCCGGTCACCCGTAAACTGGTAACAGTTAAAGCTAGCTGTGATCCCTTCCGCCTGGACCCACCAGATCTTCGCACGGTTGATCTCCCCGCTGGCGCTGTCGCCGATATAGTACAGTCCTCCGTATTCCGGATCCATTCCTTCCGCCAGAACGTGATCCATGAGGTCCACTGCCGTCTCCCGGGCCCTCCGGATTAAATCAGCATCACCCAACAGTTCTGCCGCGCCGGTCAGCAGATAAGAGCACTCCGCGTCATGTCCGTAATTAATCTCATGATCCAAACGTGCTCCCGACACATCCATCGCCGCCTTCAGGTGGTGCAGCTTTCGATCCACAACCGTACCGAGCAAAAACTCCAGTTCGTCCCGCAGACTCTGCAGGATCCAGGGCTCCGGCGCTGCCTGAGCCAGATTGTATATGGCCTCAAACAAATGCATGTTGGAATTGAGCAGCTTGGCCGCACCGGTTCTGTTCTTGACCCAGAAATTGATCCAGTCGTCCCGCAACCAGTCCCGAGCGGCAGAATCGGCGTAACCGCCCTGAGGATACTTCATGTGTCGGTTCAGTAGACTCAGCACCTGCCGGGCCCGGTCCAGCGCCTCTTTAGAACCGAAAACCCGATAGTATTCCGCATAGGAATAGATGAGAAATGCCTGAGCGTATGTGCGCTTTTCCAGCTCAGAAGGCTCCCCCCGACAGGTCACCGCCCAATAGACACCGCCATAAAGTTCATCCCAAAAATGGGACTGGATGTACCGGAAGGCGCGCTGGGCAAGTTCCTGGCAGGCCGGGTACCGCACCATATCCCATGCTCTGCTGTAGGTCCATAACATCCGGCCGTTCAGCACCATGCTCTTTGGACTACTGAGATCCGGCTGCAGGCTGCCGTCTACCCGGCCATAAAACCCGCCATGCACCTGATCAGTCATATATCTGGTCCAAAAGGGGAGGATACAGGTCTTGAGATTGTGCTCCATCCGCGTCCGCAGATCAACGATGATCCTTCGCTCCTCCTGGGTCATTTCTCCTCCTCCCTTCGGAAAAGCCAGCCTACATTCACCGGAATATGGTCAGAATTCTCCGGCGACACATCCGCGTTTTCCACAATAAGTACGGAGGCATCCGGCCCGGTGGCGTGGGTGTGCCATGCACCCCGTCGGACATTATAAATAACACCGGGTTCCAGTTCCACCGCCCGGACGGTGCCGGGTCCTTCATCTCCGCCATCACCGATATACAGCGTGCAGCTTCCTTTCAACAGCACAAATACTTCATCAGAGGTATTGTGTCTCTGCATATCCTCCATGTTTTCCAGGTGGAACTTTGGGGTGTCATTCAGATATGCCACCCGCCAGCCCTCAAAATAAATCTGCGGATGATAGCCGGCATCCTGACAGCGTTTGATCTGCAAAAGCTCTTCATTCATGGGATTCGCCTCCTTGTTTCCCATATCACCAATTGGTAAGGCTCCCGTCGCTGCTGCGGCATACGGGGATGTAGGCACGGCGGAAAGGATACTTTTCCGCTGCCGCCTCATCAATATCGCAGCCGATGCCGGGGCGATCCTCCAGGTAGAGATAGCCGTCACGATAGACCGGTCCGCCGCTCACCACCTGTTTTACCAGCGTGTCAACGGAACCGTCTTCCTGTATGCCGAAATTGTACTCGGATACGTTCAGATGCCAGTTTACGGCGTGAGTAATGGGAGAGACGTCGTTGGGCCCGTGCCACGCAGTCTTAACGTCGTAGGTCTCTGCCAGTACGGCAATCTTCCGTGCCTCCGTAATCCCGCCGATACGGATCACATCGCATCGGATGTAGTCTACCAGCCGCCCCGTAATGGCGGGCAAGCACTCATGCCGACTCTTGTAGAGCTCACCAAAAGCGATGGGCACTGATGTCTTTTCCCGCACCGACCGCAGGCTGGCTATACAGTCCGGTGCCACCGGATCTTCAATAAAGAATGGATCATACGGCTCCAACTGCCGGATGATTCGGATTGCCTGGGCGGGACTGAATCTCTCGTGAAGGTCATAGATGATTCCCACTTCCCGGCCCACCTGCTCCCGGACTCTGATAAAGAATTCAACGGTGTTGTAGATCTCTTCCTCCGGCGTCCAAGGCTCCACTTTTGGCCCGTCTTGTACACCGCCTCCCAAAGTTCCGTTGGCAGCTGGGGCTCCGGCCCGCAGACGGATCACCTTCAATCCCCGCTCTTTCACGTAACTGGCTGCCAGCGCCGCTTTTTCCTCATTGGTCTTGCCCAGCACGTGGGAGTAGCACAGCACCTTGTCCCGCACCTTTCCGCCCAGCAGTCGGTAGAGCGGTTGGCCTGTCACCTTGCCCAGAATATCCCACAAAGCCATGTCCACGCCGCACAGGGCACTCATCACGATATTTCCGCCCCGCCAGTAAGCTCCGCGATATACCAGCTGCCAGAAATCCTCGATCTGCGTGGGGTCACGCCCAATAAGTATTGGCGTCAGGAAGGAGGTAATGAAGTCGGCCACTGTATGCTCCTGGCCGTTCAGGGAAGCATCCCCCACTCCATAAACCCCGCTGTCCGTAATCAGCTTCACAAATAAGTAGTTTTGATTGGGCGAGGTAAGAATCACTTTGACCTGCTCTATTTTCATCGTTAACACCCCTTGCGCGGTTTGTGCGGACCTCTGCAGTGTGTTTGCAGTTATGTTTATCTTTCTAATACTAGAATAACGGGTTTTTTGTGAAATGCAACATAAAAATAGAAATTATTGCAATATTTCTCGTTTTGTCATATTAAAAACGAAAATTTTTCGATTTAAGGTGAGGAGAGGGCCGGTACTGCCCCGAGCGTATACTGTTTATACGCTCCGAGGAGGGACCGGCCCGACAGTCTCGTTTACATACCGGATCACATCATGCAGCAGCCCGTCAAGTGCCTTCAGCACACAGAGAAGGCCCTCACGGGCAAGCCCATCATAGTGAATACCGCAGACCACCGCTGTCCGGCAGCCGCAGATCTGGGCAAGCACAGCCGCCCACTGCTTAGCCACCTCCCGCTCCCGATGACCGGGAAAATCCACCGTCTGCGTCCGGCCATCAGGCTCTGCCACGGAAACCGCGCCAATGTGGCTTTTATCTCCCCCGGCGAGGAGCACAGAAAGGCCGTCGTCCAGCAAAGAGAGCTCAGCCCGGATCTGCCGATCTAAAACCCGGCAGGCAAAGGTCATGACAGGCCCCTCCACTCCCAAGGCAGCTGGCGACCCAGCGGCAGCATCCGGACGATCCGGGCGGCGATCTGGCGGTTTACATCTTCCATGGTACGGGGGTGGTCATACCACGCTGGCACCGGCGGCACCACAACCGCCCCCAGTTCACTGACGGCGGTCAGGTTCCGCAGGTGCAGGGTGCTCAGCGGACACTCCCGGGGCATCAAGACCAGAGGCCGGCGCTCCTTCAGCGTAACGTCGGCAGCCCGGAGGAGCAGAGAGTCCGAGTAGCCGCTGACGATGCCGGCCAGGGTCTTCATGCTGCAGGGTACCACCGCCATGCCCACCGCTGAAAAGCTACCGCTGGCCGGGGCTGCGCCCCGATCCTCCTCATCATAGGCCCGGGTGCACAGCCCCTCTAAATCCTGGCGGGTGACACCCGCCTCGTGCTCCAGAGTAGCCAGACCCCATTTGGAACAGATCAGATGCACTTCCAGGTCCTTCTCGGTCTGGAGTTGCTGAAGCAGTTCTATCGTGACCGGTGCGCCAGAGGCGCCGCTCACACCTACAATCAGCCGTCTATTCGCCATGATCACACCTCCGGGAAGAGCTCTGGCACCCAGTGGGCCGGGTCCACATCCAGGAAACGGGCTCGGTGGAACCGCTCCTTCTGATCAAAGGGGGCGGTACAGTCAAACACAGTCTTGCAGGCAATGCCGTGGTCCCGAATGGAAGGAGAGCAACCGGGATCGTTGGAAGGATCCAGAGGATGACAGCGCACACCCGGGATGGTAAGGATATCGGCATCCCCTTGAAACCGGGTGTTCATGGCCCACAGTACGTCGCTCATGTCAAAGGGGTCCACGTCCTCGTCCACCAAGAAGATGTGTTTGAGCTCGGAGAAGGCGGAGAAGGCCAGCAACGCCGCCTGACGCTGCCGTCCCTCGTCAGAGGGCACCGACTTCTTGAATTGCAGCACGGCCATAAATTTGCCGCCGCCAGCACTGGCGCAGTAGACATTCTGCAGCCGCCCAGGCATGGCTTTGTCCACCATATCCAGGATACTGGCTTCGGTGGGGATACCTGCCATGGACACATGCTCCTCGCTGGGGCCAATACAGGTTTGCATGATGGGATCCTGCCGGTGGGTCACCGCCTTCACCTTGATGAGCCAGCACTGGTCGCTGGCCGGGCCGGTGTAGCCGGGAAATTCAGGCATGGCGTAGCCGGTGTGGCTGTTCTGATCCTCCTGGACCCGGACGCCGGGGATTACCTCTCCCTCGATAACATACTCGGCGTTCGCAATGCAGTTCTCCTTTACGGTAAGGCAGGGGGCCAGTTCCACCGCCTGCCCCCGGAGGGCACCGGCAATAGACAGCTCGTTGAAGCCCAGAGGTGTCGTGGGGGGCTCGAAGCAGGAGGCAATCTCAATGGCTGGATCCACGCCGATGCTGATGGAAATGGGAAGACGCTGTCCCAACTGCTCCGCCCGCTCGGCCATGGCGCCGATATGCCGGGCACCGGGAGTAAAAAAGATGGACAGCTCGTCCCGGCCTTGGAGGCACAGCCGGTGGATGGTCACGTCGGAAACGCCGGTGTCTGGATGGCTGGCGTAACACATACCCAGCGTGATGTAGGGCCCCGCGTCATCCGGGGTGTTGGTAGGGGCAGGAACCAACCTGCGCAGATCAAAGTCAGGATCCTCTGCCCGGTGGACTACCTGCTGGCAAAGCGGTGCGCCCCCAGAATTGAGTACCGGCTCCACCGGGTGGTTGACACTGTCCCGCAGTAACTTGCCCAGCTCCTCCGGGCGGCTATCCAACAGGGCCGCTACTCGCCTACGGTCGGCCAGCAGGCCGATGGCCACCCGGGCGCCCGGGTGGCCCTTGATCTGGTTAAACAGCATGGCCGGGCCCGAGCGGGTAGGCCGCATGACAGTGCCGCCTGCCCCCACATGGCGGTAGACCCCGGCCAGCTCTGCCGCCGGGTCCACCTGTACGTCGGTCTCTACCAGCTGTCCTGGTATGGAACGCAGACGCTCCAGCGCGGAGCGCAGGTCATAAACCTGATTACATTCCTTCATGACAGTTCCTCCTTGCTGTTTTCAAATTTGATCCCCATGGGTCTCTCTTGGAACAGGCGGGAATCCATGGTGCGCAGTTCAGGCGCAATCAATGGCCGGAAGCCCATCTGATCCAGAACATCCCGTTGCAGGTCGGCGCCGGGCGCCAGTTCCACCAGCTGGATGCCTCCGTCGGTCAGGCGAAACACGGCCCGTTCCGTAATATAGAGAACCTCCTGTCCAGTCTGCCGGGCGTAGTCGGCGGAAAAGGTCACCTGCTGGACCTTTTCCACAAATTTTACGCCTGCCCCATCCTTTCGGATGCTGAGTTTCCCGTCACCCACCTGAATTTCCGTCTTTCCGGCGGTAAATGCACACATAAAATACACTTTGGGCGTGCTTTGGGAAATGTTAATGAACCCGCCCGGGCCAGTACAGCGCCGGTTGAAGCTGGATACATTCACATTTCCGTTACGGTCAATCTCAGCCGCGCCCAGACAGGTCATGTTTAAACCGCCGCCGTCGTAAAAGTCAAAGGTCTCGCTGAGAGACATAATGCTCTGAGGATTGACCGCAGCGGCAAATCCTACTCCTGCCACCGGCACGCCGCCAATGGGGCCGGATTCCAGGGACAGGGTGGTGTGGGCGATGCCCTCTTCGTTTGCCACCGCGCCCACACCGGAGGGAATCCCGATCCCTAGATTGATCACCATACCGTCCCGCAGCTCCATGGCTCCCCGCCGGGCAATCACCTTGCGGATGTCCAGAGGCAGCGGTTCGATGGCGGCGGTGGGGATGCGGATTTCACCGGACAGCTCCGGACGGTAACGGGGCGTAGCATAGCTCTGAGTGTGAAATTCTGGGCTGGCCTTGATGACATAGTCCACCAAAGTGTGGTGGATGCGCACCTTCTTGGGGTGGAGGCTGCCCCGAGCCACCACATCTTCCACCTGGGCAAACACCTTGCCGCCGCTGTTGTGGACGGCTAGCGCCATCTCCAGCTCCAGTCCGGTGAGGGCCTCGTGGTCAAACGAAAGGCACCCATCCTCATCGGCATAGGTGGCCCGGATCAGGCAGGCGTCTACCGGAAAAGCGGGATAAAAGAGCTGTTGCTTTCCACCGACGTCTATCCGCTCCACCACAGTGCGGCCCTGAGCCCTGGCCCTGTCATTGGCCCGGCAGGCGTCCTGGGTAGCGTCGGCAAAGGTGCCCAGTCCCACATGGGTGAGCACGCCGGGTTGCTTACCGGCAATGGCCCGCAGCAGATGTGCCACCACACCCAAAGGGAGCACATAGGCGGCCAGGCGGTTCTCTCCCACCATACGTCCGATTTTGGGACAGTTGGCCAGGTGGGCCGCAATAAGGGTCTCCATCAGACCGTCATCGCACAGGCGGTTGAGGCCCACATTGTCATCGGTGTTGTTTCCGGTGCCGATGCCGGTAAAGACAGTGAGGGCGGCGGGATGCCCGCAGGTGCGGTGGCGCTGGACCACAGCGTCCAAAAGCTGATCGGGACAGCCATAGGCGCCGAAACCTCCAATAGCCACCGTGGAGCCATCGGCGATCAGGCCGGCGGCTTCTTGTGCTGTAATGATTTTCACGATACTGACTCCTTTATTTATGCCGTGGCAGAATGCCAAAGGGGCGGGACGGCGGGGCCGTCCCGCCCCTTTGGGAGCGTGGGAAGCAAAGGGTTTGAAATACCGGTGCGGTTTTACACCGCGGCCTTTTCCTGCCCGCGCTTAATGCAGGTCTGGATGCTGTCATCCAGCTTGTGCAGCAGAGGCGTAATACCTTTTTTACAAATCAACTGCATGATCACACCCAGCACTGCGGACAGAGCGATAACAGCCAGCAGGCACAGGTAGTACTGACCGGAGGTGGTCACATTCTCCGCACCTACCAGGCCACAGACAATATTAATACAGTGGATGTGAACAATGAAAAAGTACAGGGAAAATTCACCCAGTTTTCCAAAAATGCGTTTATTGAACACCTTGCTGGTGAGGTAATCCTGATTGGCCACAGCGAAGGCCATGGTCACCGCAACCACCAGGTCCACATACATCTCGGAATTGACCCGGCCGCCGTCGGCGGTCTGGGCGATATACAGCCCGTCGATGCCAGCAATGCAGATGTAGATCAGCCAGGCGGCCAGCACCACATGGAGAACAGTCAGCCACTTCTTGCCTTTAGTGCCAATTACCATTTTCCGGAGGCTTTCATAGGGCCGATAGAGGAAAATACCAAGCGCAGTACCCCAGGTACCGAAAGCCAGCGCATTATCAAAGATCCCCAGGAACAGCACGCTGCGGTCATTCATGCTCAGTGAGCCATTCAACGCCCAAACGCAGGGGCAGACGATTACAATAATGGGCACGATCAGGCCTCGGGTCAGATCCTCATTCTTGCACAGCAGATAGTACAGGAAGTAGCCACCCACAAAGATGGCCGAGATGTACCACAGGGGGGAATTCCACTGGAAGGCCCAGCCGGTGTCAGACAGAATGCCGGTGGAGTCGAGACCAAACCACTGCAGCGCGGTGGTATTCAACGCGGCAAAAATATCCTTGACCCCATTGAACTCCTCGCCCACCATGAACAGCTTGCCGTGCCACAGGCCGGTATAAGCTCCGATGAAGCTCATAATGAAACCGAACAGAGTGCCCATAAACAGCGCCGGCCACAGGCCGATGTAGCGGCTCTTCAGGTAGGTAAGCGCCAGCTGGCTGGGCGTCTTGCCCTCGTTCAGCCCTTTGAGTTTTTTGCCCTCATAGGATTTCATTAGAAAATAGCCGGTAAATACCAGAAATACGCCCAATACCGGACCGCTGGTCAGCAACGTACTCTCAGGATAAAAGACTCCGCCAACAAACCGAAACCCGACACTTCCCATGTGCCCCCAACACACAGCCAGTGTGGCAAAAAACCGCCAGAAATCCACGGCGTAGTTACGGGGCTTTTTACCTGCCAAAGTTTCTCCCATAACACTTCTCTCCTTTTATTGTTTTATGCGAAACGGCTCATTTCGTAATTAAATTGTATCAAACACCATTCTCTTTGTAAATATACGCAAAATAAGTTCTACTTTTTTGAGCAATTGGCTGTATTCCTTCTTGCGTTTTGCCCAGAAAGCGCTATAATATTATTGATTATAGAGAAACGAAAGGAGCGCCACCATGGAAAAAGACCGCTACCTGCTCAGTTCCCTCAACAACGCTCTGTGTCTTCTGGACCTGCTGAGTCATGCCAGCAGTCTCTCCTTGGCCGAACTAACTCATTTGTCAGGAATGGACAAAGCCAGTGTATTTCGCAGTCTGTACACATTGGAGAAGAACGGATATGTCCAAAAGCTTCCGGAAGCGCGTTATCGGTTGGGGATGAAGTTCCTCTACTACGGAAACTTGGTGGCGGCACAGCAGGATATCGTGACGGCAGCTCGACCCGCCCTGCAGAATCTGACCCTGCGGTGCAAGCTGGCGGTACACCTCTCCTGCCTCAATCAGGAACGGATTGTCACTATTTGTAAGGAGGAATCTCCCTATGACATTCAGGTAACGGCACGAGTAGGCATGAATGCTCCGGCCTACGCTACCGCCATGGGTCAGGCAATTTTAGCCTTTCTGCCTGAAAAGCAGCTAGACGTTTTACTGAACCGCTACACCTATAAACGCTACTCACCACGTTCTGTCACCGACCAGAATCAATGCCGGGTGATACTGGCCGAGGTGCGACGCAGCGGTTATGCCACAGATATCGACGATCGCTTTCCCGGTTTCGGAAGTGTCGCATGTCCGGTCTTCGATCCATCAAACCATGTGATCGCCGCAGTTGGCGTGGTAGGGCTCGCGCAAACCATTCAGGATTGCACGGGCAACTATGTCGCCGAACTACGTAAAACAGCATCAGCCATTACAGAGGCAATCAGAGAATACAACTAAGCCAAAAACCGTACCATTCAAAAAGCACATAATCCACCGCCATCAGTTCATGAAGATGATACAGATGGCAGAAAGTGAGGCAGGGACAGTTTCCCTGCCTCACTTTCCTTGTAACAGCCTACGATTCATAAACAGCGATTGATAAATGCGGACTCGGAATTTGCTATATAGAACATCCTCCCTGCAAGACCGCTCCCTGCCATTTGGGGCAAACTACTTATCAACGCTGCCGAGACTACTCAAATACAAAAATCTTTAGTACCCAATTTTTAGTTGCATTCGTCAGCAACACTTATCTTGAAAAGGGAATATATTTTAAAATCAACTGATCTGACCAAACGGATCTGCTTGGTTTGTGTGAATTTACAGACCAGATTATTTTATTAGGTGGGATGCCGGTTACATCTTTGATAACAGTGTGATAAATTCATTTCATAAAAAACATAAAAAGCTGTTGATATCTTTGTTGGTGAGTCCATGTAAATGGTTGAAGAGGCAAATGACGAGAATCGTTGGGGGTACACTCCCCACCTTGCTTGATACAGCTTTGCGTAAGTCCACTTTTACTAGCCAACTTAATGGATCAACTCCGCGTCATAGCAACAGATACCGAGCTTTTCCACGACCTTTTTCCCAATGGTGTGTCCGTCACTGCCAAACTCCCGGCTGATGGCAACAATACGATTTTTTCATATCAGTTCAGTTCCTTCTGTGTTCAGTTTTCCATATGTTTTACAGATGATAAACACTGCAATGAGGAAAGTCAGGACATCGGACACCGGCATGGAATACAAAACGCCGTCCAGTCCGAAAAACACCGGCAGAAGCAGGGCAAACCCCACGCCGAACACCACTTCTCGGAACATGGAGAGCATGGTGGCGGCCAGCGCCTTGCCCACAGCCTGCAAAAAGATAAAGCAAGCCTTGTTCACACAGGCCATAATCATCATGCAAAGGTAGGTCCGGAAAGCCTTGATGGCGAACTCCGTGTAGTAGCTACTCTCATTGGCCGCGCCGAAGATGTTGATGAGTTGCTGCGGGAATCCTTCCGCAAAGAGCAGCGCCACGGCGCCTACTGCCGCTTCCGCAATCAGCAGCCTGGTGAACAGTGCTTTGACCCGTTGGGCCTTCCCCGCACCCATGTTGTAGCCCACGATGGGGATACAGCCAGCGGCCATACCAACGACGATGGAGATGACGATCTGGAAGAACTTCATCACAATGCCCACCACGGCCATAGGGATCTGGGCGTATTCTTCCAGCCCGAAAACGGGGTCCAGGGCGCCGTACTTGCGCAGCATATTGTTGATGGCGGCCATGGCTGCCACCAGGCTGATTTGCGAGAGGAAGCTGGTAATGCCCAGGAGCAGCATCCGTTTGCAGATCTTTCGAGCCAGTCTAAAATCGCCGTGCCCGGGCCGGATGATTCGCATGTTGCAGAGGTACCAGATGGACAGGGCAGCGGTTGCGATTTGACCAAGGACCGTGGCCACCGCCGCGCCCATCATACCCCACCGGAAGTCGAAGATAAAGAGAGGGTCCAGAATGATATTGATGACTGCGCCCAGGAGGGTGGAGATCATGGCAAACTTGGGATTCCCGTCCGCCCGGATGATGGGGTTCATGGCCTGCCCGAACATATAGAAGGGAATGCCCAGGGTGATGCAGAAGAAATACTCCTGGGAGTAGTGAAAGGTCTCCTCATTGACCGTGCCGCCGAACATGGCGATGATGGTGTCAGCAAAAAACAGATAAACAGCGGTCAGCATAAAACTGCTGGCCACAGCGAGAATGACCGCATTGCCGACGCTGTGTTTCGCTTTACTCACCTCGCTTCTACCGAGACTGATGCTGACAAAGGCGCAGCAGCCGTCTCCTACCAGAACAGCAATGGACAGTGCCACTACGGTCAGGGGGAAGACAACGGTGTTGGCGGCGTTGCCGTAAGAGCCGAGATAGCTGGCGTTGGCGATAAAAATCTGATCCACAATGTTGTAAAGGGCGCCTACCAGCAGGGAAATAATACAGGGAATGGCGTATTTCCGCATCAGGCTCCCGATCTTTTCAGTTCCTAAAAACTGATTTGCTGTATCCATGTTTGATCACCTTTCTTTCAAAAAAATAAATGCGCAAGCCCGGATCCGGACTTACGCATTTCTGCTACACGATTCTTGATGGAAACGATTTTACTTAAACATTATATGGCTTTTCTTTTTAGATTTCAAATGTTTTTTGGTGAAAAATTGTTAGGTACTCAAACTATTTCAAAATTGTTTTGACCACACAACAAGCCACAGACGGGGTCGGAATAGCCGGAAGGTTTGCGTTTCAAACATACCGCAAAGCAAGTTATTTGGAAGAAAAATACCTATACACTGTCAAAAAAGATTAGAAAAAATCATTTTTGGTGTTTGACGTGCGGGAGGTCACAGGTTCAAGTCCTGTATCGTCCACCAGATTAGCGGGGGACATGACCCACAGAGGTCATGTCCCCCTTATTGTTTTGCGTGGAAAGAGCCGCCCCGATGGGCGGCTCTTTCCACGCCCGTTCACGCGCGCCGGGCGGCCATGTCCACGGCCACCTCCAGGGCGAGGGTGATCATCTGGGTGAAGGAGGTCTGGCGCTCGGTGGTGGAGAGGGCCTCGCCGGTCAGCAGGTTGTCCGAAACGGTGCAGACGGCCAGAGCCCGCTTGCCGGCCTCCGCCGCGTTGCAGTAAAGGGCCGCGCTCTCCATCTCTACGGCCAGCACGCCCAGCCGGCCCCAGGCCAGAGTATCCTCCGTCCGGCGGTAAAAGACATCGGAGCTGAGCAGGTTGCCCACGGCGGTCTCCACGCCCAGGCGGTGGGCCGCCGACACGGCGCTCTCCAGCAGCGTAAAGTCCGCGATGGGAGAGAAGGTGCCGTCCAGCCCGTACTGCCTGGGGTAGTTGGAGTCGGTGCAGGCGGCCTGGCCGAGCACCACATCCCGCAGCTTCAGCCGGGGAGAGATCGAGCCCACGCTGCCCACGCGGATGATGTTGTCCACGTCGTAGGTGTGAAACAGCTCGTAAGAGTAGATGCCCATGGAGGGCATGCCCATGCCTGAGGCCATGACGGACACAGGCGTGTCCCGGTAGGTACCGGTATAGCCCTGTACGCCCCGGACATTGTTGACCAGTTTGGCGCCGTCGAGAAAATGCTCCGCGATGAATTTGGCCCGCAGTGGGTCTCCGGGCATCAGTACGGTCTTTGCAAACGCCCCCTGGGCGGCCTCATTGTGTGGTGTACCCATCGTTCTTCCCCCTTATTTCTGGTGGTTCTATTATAAGCGGCCTAGCCCTTCTTTGCAAGGCGGAGGAGGAAGCTCAGTTGACATTGGGGCGGGATATCATTAAAATAAGAGGGCCATGCCGGCGGCGCGGCGCACGGCTCGACCGGATATGACAATCGACCTGCAGAGAGGAGTCGTCAAATGAAGCAAAAGAGGTGGAAAACGGACGGATATCTGAGGATATTCGCCTCTTATTACCGGCCCCACTGGAAGCTGTTTGCACTGGATATGGTGTGTGCCCTGTGCATCTGCCTGGTGGACCTGGCCTTCCCCATCGTCTCCCGCTTTTCCATGCAGACGCTGCTGCCCGGACAGATGTTCACGGCGTTTTTCGTGGTAATGGCGGTGCTGGCCGGGGCTTACGTGCTCAAGGGGTGCTTTTACTATATCATCACCTACTGGGGGCATCTGCTGGGGGTACGGATGGAGGCCGACATACGGCGGGATCTGTTCTCCCACATGCAGGATCTGTCCTTTTCCTTCTATGACAAAAACCGCACCGGCCAGCTCATGAGCCGGGTCACCGGCGACCTGTTTGAGATCACCGAGCTGGCCCACCACGGCCCGGAGGATCTGTTCATCTCCTCCATCACCATCCTGGGGGCCTTCTGCGTCATGCTCACCATCCGGTGGGAGCTGGCCCTGATCGTATTTGCGGTAATCCCCCTGTTCATCCTGTTCACCACCCTGTGCCGCAAGCGGATGATGCGAGCCTCCACTGAGGTGAAGGCCAAGCTGGCGGGCATTAACGGGGAGGTTGAGTCCTCCATCTCCGGCATGCGTACCGCCAAGGCCTTCGCCAACGAGGCGGCGGAGAGCGCCAAATTCGACCAGGCCAACGACCAGTTCCGGGGGGCCAAGCGGGGCTACTACCGGGCCATGGCCTTCTATCAGTCGGGTATGGAGTTCTTCATGGGCATCCTGTCCGTGGTTGTCATCGCCTTCGGCGGATTCCTGCTCATGCGGGGGCGGATGGATCTCATCGACTTGACCACCTTCTTCCTCTACATCTCCACCTTCATCACCCCCATCCGCAAGCTCTCCGCCTTCGTGGAGCAGTTTATGCAGGGCATGGCGGGCTTCAAGCGGTTTGTGGCCCTGATGCGGGTGGAGCCCGACATCCAGGACGAGCCGGACGCCCAGGAGCTCACCGACGTGAAGGGGGACATCCGGGTGGAGGACGTGACCTTCCGGTATGAGCCCTCCGATCCGCCGGTGCTGGAGCACGTCACCCTCCACGTCCGGCCCGGCGAGACTGTGGCGGTGGTGGGCCCCTCCGGCGGCGGCAAGTCCACCCTGTGCCAGCTCATCCCCCGGTTCTACGATGTCACCGAGGGCCGGGTGCTGGTGGACGGAAAGGACGTGCGCACCCTCACCCAGCACTCCCTGCGGGCCAATATCGGGATCGTCCAGCAGGATGTCTTTCTCTTTGCCGGCACCATCTACGACAACATCCGCTACGGCCGGCCTGACGCCACCGAGGCCGAGATCGTGGAGGCCGCCAAGCGGGCGGAGATCTACGACGACATCCTGGACATGCCCGACGGCTTCCAGACCCAGGTGGGCGAGCGGGGCGCCATGCTCTCCGGCGGCCAGAAGCAGCGGGTGTCCATTGCCCGCATTTTCCTGAAAGATCCGCCCGTCCTTATTCTGGATGAGGCCACCTCCGCCCTGGACTCGGTCACTGAGGCCCGCATCCAGTCCGCCTTTGACGAGCTGGCAAAGGGCCGCACCACCCTCATCATCGCCCACCGCCTGTCCACCATCCGCTCTGCCAGCCGTATTCTCGTCATTGACGGCAACGGCATTCAGGAGGAGGGGACCCATGAGGAGCTTATGGCCAAGGGCGGAGAATACGCACAGTTATATCTTGCGCAGAAATCGGTATCTGTATAGTATAACCTCCCAAAAACGGGACGGCCCTGGCGGGCTGTCCCGTTTTTTGTGCTGCCGTACATAAATGGGGCTTGCAAAAATCGAACAAATGTTGTATACTTAAATCGAACGAAAGTTCTATTTAACCCATTGGGTCTTTTTTTCGACCCAGCCCGTCTATACAGACAGAGCGCGGGACCGGGCCGGCCCGGTCCGGTCTATGGGACAGAGCATGGAGTAAAATCGGTTTGTCAACTGGAAAACCGATGCAGGAGGGAACGACATGGAGACCATCTATTACAGTCTGGATGCCAAACGACTCACTGTCTGCGGAGAAGCCGCGGGCCGCAGGGCCAGCGGCGGGCAGGAGACGGTCTGCTATGCCTTTGTCCCCCGGCCCCGCCGCCCGGTGACGCCTGCGGGCGGGAAGGTGGTGGATTTCACCGCCTACCGGCAGGCCGCCCACCCGGAGGAGTATGCCCCGCGGGAGGAGGCGCCCGGCCGGCCCCGGCCGGTCCGGCGGCGGCGCACGCTGGCGCTGACCGTGGATCTGGCGGCCACTGGCGCGGTGGTTGTGCTGCTGGCGGCGGTGGTGCTGCGCTTTTTCGCGGGATAGAACCGAAAAATTGCCCCGGTGCGGCTCTGCGCACCGGGGCAATTTTGTGCAGAGGGAAAAATATGCAGAAGACTATTGACAAATTGAGTTAGCGGGTGTAAACTCAATTTGTTCTAGGCGGTTAGCATTAGCTAACCGCCTGATAAAAGAAAATTGGTTAGCAGAAGTTAACCTGTAAGGGAGAGAAGCCACGATGATGCCTCTGACGCTGGCAAAGCAGGGCGAGACGGTGACCATTCGGAAGATTACCGGGAAGGATGAGATCCGCCAGCACCTGGCCGAGCTTGGATTTGTGGTGGACGGAACGGTTACGGTGGTCAGCGAGCTGGGCGGCAACTTGATTGTGCAGGTCAAGGACAGCCGCATTGCTCTGGACAGGACTATGGCCAACCGGGTTATGATCTGAGGAGAGGAGACAGAACATGAAGACACTGCGGGATGCAAAGGTAGGAGACACTGTCACGGTGGTCAAGCTCCACGGTGAGGGGGCGGTCAAGCGCCGGATCATGGACATGGGGATCACCAAGGGCGTGGCGCTGCACGTGCGCAAGGTCGCCCCTCTGGGCGACCCCATGGAGCTGAACGTGCGCGGCTATGAGCTGAGCGTGCGCAAGGCCGATGCGGAGATGATCGAAATCGCCTAGGGGGAGCGCTTCCCCGGATACGGCCGCGCCGCCAAAGGCGGCACAGCGGAGCGGTACTGCATCTGTGAATTAGTTATATCAAACTCGCGGAAAAGGAAGGGACTGAGAGGTTATGGAGCTCAAGATCGCGCTGGCGGGGAACCCGAACTGCGGCAAGACGACGCTGTTTAACGCCCTGACCGGTTCAAACCAGTACGTGGGCAACTGGCCCGGCGTAACAGTGGAGAAAAAGGAAGGCAAGCTGAAGGGCCACAAGGAGGTGGTCATTCAGGACCTGCCCGGCATCTACTCGCTGTCTCCGTACACGCTGGAGGAAGTGGTGGCGCGGAGCTATCTGGTGGGTGAGAAGCCGGACGCGATTCTGAACATCGTGGACGGCACGAACATCGAGCGCAACCTGTACCTGACGACGCAGCTCATCGAGCTGGGGATTCCGGTGGTGGTTGCGGTCAACATGATCGACCTGGTGCGGAAGAACGGGGACAAGATCGACCTCGGCAGGCTGGGGGAGGCCCTGGGGTGCGAGGTGGTGAGCATGAGCGCGCTGAAGGGCGAGGGCGGCATGGCCGCGGCGGAGAAGGCCGTGGCGCTGGCCAAGTCCCACCGGGCGGGTGAGCTGCCCCACGTGTTCACGGGCAGCGTGGAGCACGCCATCGCCCACATCGAGGAGTCCATTGCGGGGCTGGTGGACGACCGTTACCTGCGGTGGTACGCCATCAAGGTGTTTGAGCGGGACGACAAGGTGATGGCCCAGTTGAATCTGACGGGTGAGCTGAAGGCCCACCTGGAGGCCCACATCGCCGACTGCGAGAAGGAGCTGGACGACGACGCGGAGAGCATCATCACCAACCAGCGGTACGCGTACATCAACGGGGTTGTGAACAAGGCCGTGAAGAAGAAGGCGGCGGCCCACAGCCTGACCACCTCTGACAAGATTGACCGGATTGTGACCAACCGGATTCTGGCCCTGCCGATTTTCGCGGTGGTCATGTTTGCGGTGTACTATGTGGCCATCGGCACGGTGGGCGACTGGGTGACCGGTTGGACCAACGACGTGCTGTTCGGCGAGATTGTGCCGCCGGCGGTAAGCGGCTGGCTGGAGGGCATCGGCACCGCCCCCTGGCTGCAGGGGCTGATTGTGGACGGCATCATTGCCGGCGTGGGCGCGGTGCTGGGCTTCGTGCCCCAGATGCTGGTGCTGTTCCTGATGCTGTCCATCCTGGAGGATGTGGGCTACATGGCCCGCGTGGCGTTCATCATGGATCGTATCTTCCGCAAGTTCGGCCTGAGCGGCAAGAGCTTTATCCCCATGCTCATCGGCTCCGGCTGCGGCGTGCCCGGCGTCATGGCCTCCCGTACCATTGAGAACGAGCGCGACCGCCGGATGACGGTCATGACCACCTGCTTCGTGCCCTGCGGGGCCAAGATGCCCATCATCGGCCTGTTCGCCGGCGCCCTGTTTGGCGGCAGCGGCCTGGTGGCGGTGTCCGCCTACTTCATCGGCGTGGCGGCCATCATCTTTTCCGGCATCATCCTGAAAAAGACCAAGGCGTTTGCAGGCGACCCCGCCCCCTTCGTTATGGAGCTGCCCGCCTACCACGTGCCCTCTGTGGGCAACGTCCTGCGGGCCACTTGGGAGCGCGGCTGGTCCTTCATCAAGCGGGCCGGCACCATCATCCTGGCCTCCTCCATCATCCTCTGGTTCCTCCAGGGCTTCGGCTTTACCGAGGCGGGCTTCGGCATGGTGGAGGACAACAACACCTCCCTGCTGGCGGCCATTGGCGGCGCGGTGTGCTTCATTTTCCGGCCCCTGGGCTTCGGCACCTGGCAGGCCACCGTGGCCACCGTTACCGGCCTCATCGCCAAGGAGAACGTGGTGTCCACCTTCGGCGTGCTCTTCGGTCTGGGCGCCGATCTGACGGAGGAGGACCCCGGCCTGCTGGCCGCCGTGGGCACCCACTTCACCGCCCTGAGCGCTTACAGCTTTATGATCTTCAACCTGCTGTGCGCCCCCTGCTTTGCGGCTATGGGCGCCATCAAGCGGGAAATGAACAACGCCAGGTGGACCCTGGGCGCCATCGGCTATATGTGCGGCTTTGCCTATGTGGTCTCCCTCATCGTCTACCAGCTCGGCGGGCTTATCACCGGCGAGGTCTCCTTCGGCATCGGCACCATCGCCGCCGCCGCCGCCCTCGTTGGCTTGGTCTACCTCCTTGTCCGCAGAAACAAGTACGACGAGAACACCCTTTCCATTTCCGCCGTCGCCGCCGCGGCCAAGTAAGGAGCGCCTATGAATGCACCAACAATTATCATTGGCCTGATCATTTTGGCCGTGTTTGTGGCCATTGTGGGAAAGGGCATTTACAACCGCCGCCATGGCAAGAGCTCCTGCTCCTGCGGGGGCTCCTGCGGCGGAGGGTGCGGCCACTGCGCCTCGTCCGGGCTGTGCCACCCTGAGAAGCAACCGCCGACACGCCGGGGCGCGGCTGGCGCCCCTTAGTTAAGGAGTCATACATGGAGCTGACCAATACCAACGTACGCTATCTTTTGACCATCTACCACCTCTCGCAGGCCCGGCTGGAGGTGTCCTCCAAGGATATCGCCCAGACCCTGGACGTGTCCCGCGCCTCCGTCACCAGCATGATGTCCATTCTGACAGACAAGCGCCTGGTGACCAAGGAGCGGTACGGCAAGGTACACCTGACCGACGACGGCTGCCGGTGGGCCCGGGTGCTGGCCAGCCAGACGGACAAACTGGCCGAGACGCTGCAAAACCGGATGGAGCTGTCCTATGAGGAGGCGTGGAAGGCCGCCTGCGCGGCAGTCTCCGAGCTGCCCCGCCACTGTTTTGAGCCCATCCATGTTCCAGACAGACAGAGAAAGGAAGTTTTCCAATCATGAAGTGGTATCAGAATCCGAAGGTCCTCTGCTTTGCCGGCGGCGTGGCCGCCGCCCTGGTGGGAGCCAAGGTTGCCAAGTCCCCCAAGACCCGTGAGCTCTGCGTGGCCGGCATGGCCAAGGGCATGAAGCTCCAGCAGGACGCCAGGGTGACCCTCCAGAACATGAAGGAGGACGCTCAGGATCTGTGTGCGGAGGCCAAGCAGAAGGCGGCCCAGGAGACCGCCGAAGAGGCGTAACGCAGCCATGAGATATCGCATCGCATACGACGAGCCCGGCCGCCTTCGGGTGCGCTTCGGCCCGGATGCGTTTACCCAGGAGCAGGGCTACGGCATTGCCGCCCTGCTCCTGGGCCGTCCGGGCGTGCGGGAGGCCGTCACCTGTGCGCTCAATGGCAGCGTGCTGGTGTGCTACGAGGGGGAGGGCCGGGCGGAGGCCCTGGCAGTACTCCGGGGGCTCCGGCGGGACGCCCTGCCGGTGGGGACCGCCGCCGACGATGACCAGCTCCGCCAGGTGGACAGCCAGTTTCTGGGCCGGCTCCTTTCCATGGCCGCCCGCCATTTCCTGAAAAAGTGGTTTCTTCCCTTCCCTGTCCGCTGCGCCGTGACTCTGTGGAACGCGGCGGGCTACTGGCGGGAGGGCCTGAGAAGCCTGGGCGGGGGGCGGCTGGACGTGGCCGTGCTGGATGCGGCCTCCATCGCCGGAGCCATCGCCCGGCGGGAGTGGTCCACCGCCGGCTCGGTCATGTTCCTGCTGGGCCTGTCCGCCCTACTGGAGGACTACACCCGCAAGCGCACCCAGACCACCCTGACCCAGAGCTTGGCCATCCACGTGGACACCGTGTGGCGGGTGGCGGAGGACGGCTCCGAGGAATCCATCCCCATGGGCCGCCTGGCTCTGGGGGAGCGTATCCGGGTGCGCTCCGGCGCCCTGATCCCGGTGGACGGCACTGTCACAGACGGCGACGCCATGGTGAATGAGGCGTCCATGACCGGCGAGCCCCTCCCCGTCCACAAGCGCCAGGGCTCCACCGTCTACGCCGGCACCGTGCTGGAGGAGGGCAGTCTGGTCATCCAGGCCGCGGCCCTGGCCGGCGAGAGCCGGATTCAGCAGATCGTGGGCCTCATTGAGAATTCCGAGGCGCTGAAGGCCGGAGCCCAGAGCCGGGCCGAGCGGCTGGCCGACGCCATCGTGCCCTTCAGCTTTGCCGGGGCCCTGGCGGTGGGCCTGCTGACCCGGAATGTGACCCGGGCCCTGTCCGTACTGATGGTGGACTACTCCTGCGCCATCAAGCTGTCCACCCCCATCTCCATCATCTCCGCCATGCGGGAGGCCTCCGCCCGCCGTATTATGGTCAAGGGCGGCAAATACCTGGAGGCCTTTGCCGAGGCGGATACCATCGTATTCGACAAAACCGGCACCCTCACCGCCGCCTGCCCCCGGGTGGAGGAGGTTCTGGACTTCACCGGCCGGGGGGAGGACGAGCTGCTGCGGTGCGCGGCCTGCATCGAGGAGCACTTCCCCCACAGCATGGCCCGGGCCGTCACCCGCGCCGCCGAGGAGCGGGGCCTCAACCACGAGGAGCGCCACGCCGAGGTGGAGTATGTGGTGGCCCACGGCGTGGCCACCACCCTGGAGGGGGAGCGGGCCCTCATCGGCAGCCGCCACTTCATCTTCGAGGACGAGGGCGTTGCCTGTACCGACGAACAGGCCGGGCGGATCGCCGCGGCCGCCCGCGGCCGTTCGGTGCTCTATCTGGCCATCGGCGGCAGGCTGGCCGGCGTGCTGTTGATCAGCGATCCGCCCCGCCCCGAGGCCGCTGAGGCCATCGCCGCCCTGCGGGCGCTGGGGGTGCGCCGGGTGATCATGCTCACCGGCGACCAGGAGACCGCCGCCCGGGCGGTGTGTAAGCGGCTGGGCATCGACACGTTCCGCGCCCAGGTGCTCCCAGCCGACAAGGCCTCCCTGATCGAGGGCTACAAGGAGGGCGGCAGCAGGCTCATCATGGTGGGCGACGGGGTCAACGACTCCCCCGCCCTGGCCGCCGCGGATGTATCCGTGGCCATGAGGGATGCCTCCGACCTGGCCCGGGAGGTGGCGGATATTACCCTCCTCTCCTCCGATCTGCGGGAGCTGGCCGCCCTGCGCCGCCTCTCCCAGCGGATGCTGGAGCGCATTAACCGCAACTACAGGTCGATTTTGACCATCAACACCAGCCTGCTGGCGCTGGGGATTTTCGGCATACTGCCGCCGACCACCACGGCCCTGCTGCACAATGCCTCTACCATGGCCATCAGCGCCGCCAGCATGCGGCCCTATCTGCCCGCGCCCGGCGGGCGCGGGGCCCAGGGAAAGGAGCCTGGCAATGAAACAGCATAGATTCTGGGCTTGGGGCGCCGTGTTCTGTATGCTCATGTGCATCTACACCGGCAAGCGCCGCAAGTAAAGCAAGGCAGAGAAGGCCCCTCCCCGCCGTCCGGCGGAGAGGGGCCTTTGCCGCCGCCGTGACAGGAGCGCGCGGGCATGCAGTCACCACGCCGGACGGCGGGACTGTCCGGCAGTGAGCTGGCGGAGGGATTGGGCGCACAGCGCGCCGTAGAACTTGAGATACTTCTTTTTTGCCTGGCGCTGGAGGCGCTGGCGCTCCTGAAAGGCCTTCCAGCAGGCGCAGCTCTTGTGGCAGCCGCTGTGGTAGGAGGGACATTGGCTCTGACAGGGAAGCATGGGGGTTCTCCTTTCTGCGGGGCGGGAGGTACGGTTCCTGTCCAGTGTAGGCCGGATCAGAGCCCAACTGCCACCATGGCGCTGTAAAAGGGAGGTAAATAATTGGAGTTTACCGCATTTGTAGAGCATGCTCACTAAAAATAGTGACAAATAGGGGAATAAATATATACAATCTAAACAAAATGGAGTGGCTGAAATCGGGCAAAAGGCAGAATAATGTGAGCATGGTTGCAATTGGAAGATGCTCATGGTATCATGCAAAACACCTTGCGGGGTCGGGGCTCTGACCACTGGAGACTCCGCGCCGGAGGACTCCTGGTCGCAAGGAAAGAAAAAGAGGAGGAAACATGAAATGAAATCCCATAAGCCATCCAAACTGATCGCTCTGGGGCTCGCCCTCACCATGGGCCTGAGCATTCCCGCGGCGCTGGCAGCCAGTTCTCTGGTGCCCGCCTCCACCAAGGTCACGGTGGACGGTAAGGCGGCCGCTGTCGAGGGATACAATATTGACAACGGCAACAACTATTACAAGCTACGCGATTTCGCCAGCGCACTGGACGTGGGCCTGACCTGGGATAAGGCCACCGACACTGCGGCCATCGACACCGGCTCCCACTACAAGCCCGACGCCACCCAGCTCATCACCGGCAACTGGGCCCCCGCTACCCGCGCCCGCATCCAGGCCGTGATTGACGAGAACGCCAACCAGGGCAAGTACGTGGTCTTTGACTTTGACAACACCTCCGTGATCTTCGACATTCAGGAGGCCCTGCTCATCTACCAGATTGAGAACCTGCAATTCAAGATCGACCCCGCCGACATGGAGGCCGTTCTGGAGACCGGCATTCCCGACCTGAACAAGTCCATGGGCACCAGCCTGGACGGCAAGAACATCACCCCCGCCACCCTGGTGGCCGACATCACCAGCGATTACGAGTGGATCTATGCCAACTACGAGGGCTTTGAGGGGGACAAGGACCTCAACTACATCCACGCGTCCAACCAGTACCAGGACTTCGCCGCCAAGCTGCGCTTCATGTACGGCAACCTGGGCGACTACTTTGATCACGCCGTCTCTTACCCCTGGGTTGGCTATCTGTTCACCGGCATGACCCCCGACGAGGTGCAGGAGCTGGCTGCCGCCTCCCACCAGTATTGGGCAGACTACGGCCGCTATGCCGAGGAAACCTGGACCTCTCCCGTGGAGCTGCCCGGCAAGACCGGCATTGTCTCGATTGACTTTATCACCGGCCTGACCTTCACCGACGAGCTGAAGGACCTGTATGCCACCCTCCAGGCCAACGGCATCGAAGTGTATATCGTCTCCGCCTCCCCCATCGACACCGTGCTGGCCGCCAATGAGACCATGGGCTACAACCTGCCCGAGGACCACGTCTACGCCATGCGCAACAAGCTGGGCGAGGACGGCCGCTACATCAACGAGTATAACTACGACTGGGGCGGCGAGGGCAAGTACGCCCAGACCCAGGGTGAGGGCAAGAGCACCATTATCACCAACTTCATCGCGCCCCAGTATGACAACGCCGGCCCCCTGATGGTCTTCGGCGACAGCTCCGGCGACTGGAACATGATGACCGACTGGATGGAGAGCGGCGACACCGAGCTGGGCGTCATCTTCAACCGTTACCGCAAGCCCGGCAGCGACCCCATCTGGCAGGGCTCCAACGAGGCCGCCCAGTCCATCGGCGATCCTGACGCCCGCTTTGTCCTCCAGGGCCGCGACGAGAACACCGGCGAACTGCGCCCCAGCGAGAAGTCCATCCTGCTGGGTGAGACCGACGAGGTGCTGGTCCGCCCCGCCGAGTAAGGCAGACATAAGCGCAATTTCATATACGGCGGCAGCCGGGAGTGGAGCCTGCGGGCTCCCTCCCGGCTGTTCTGATCAAACTTTAAGATTTTTTTAATGAAAACCGGGAACCTTGCTCTGGACATTTCGTCTGTAATGTTGGATAATGGAATATATAACCAAGAAAAAACCTGCATTGGAAGGAGAGAATGAACATGAAGCGAACCCATAGAGGGCTTGCCCGGCTGCTGTCCGCGGGTATGAGTCTGGCCCTTTTAACGAGCCTGGTACCCGGGGCCATGGCGGCGAGCCGAAATGTAGAATACGAGGTGGATGCGGATGAGGTTCTCTACTTGGAAAAGGAGGACTTCGATAAATTTGTGTATGACGAAACGTCACAGGGTACCGAGGTGGATGAGCTCTGGTTTACAAGCTTACCCTCGTCCAGTAAGGGTGTGCTATATTTTGACTATGACGGCCGAGACGAATATGAGGTCGAAAAGCGAGAGAGCTTTACCCGCAGAGACCTAGATGATCTCGCCTTTGTGCCAGATGAGGACTACGATGGTTCCGTAACGATCGGTTTTAGCGGTGAGTCCGACCAGGGTGAGAATTTTTCTGGTACACTTTATATTGAGGTCAATGGCACAGGGCGTTCATCCTCTGACGGCGAAGTGACCTATGAGGTGGATGTCAACGACGCCGTGGATCTGGACGTGGACGATTTTGACGACTATGCCTACGACGAGTCGGACGGCACCGAGGTCGATTACATCTTCTTCACCGACCTGCCCTCCTCCAGCAAGGGCACCCTCTACTACGACTATGGCTACTCCAGTGAACGCGAAGTAGAGAAGGACGAGGAGTTCGACTGGGACGAGATCGACGACCTGACCTTTGTGCCCAAGCGGAATTATGAGGGGACGGTTACCCTGTCCTTCGAGGGCCGATCGGACGCCCGGGATAAGTTCTACGGCGACCTGGTCATCGAGGTGGGCGGCGGCCGGAGCAGCAGCGCCGCCAGGGGCGACGTGACGTACGATGTGGACGTCAACGACACGGTGGACTTCGACTATGACGACTTCGACGAGTTCGTCTACGACGAGACCAGCGGTACCGAGGTGGGACGGGTCTGGTTCACCGATCTGCCCTCCTCCCGGGAGGGCACCCTCTACCGGGACTATGACAAGCGGGATCAGGAGGAGATTGACGAGGACGAGGAAATCCGCCACGACGAGATCGACGACCTGACCTTCGTACCCAAGCGCAATTTTGAAGGGGCGGTCACCATCCCCTTTGAGGGCAGGGCGGACGACGGCGACAAGTTCGCCGGCGAGCTGGTCATTCGGGTGGGCGATGCCGGCGGCGCCGACATTACCGTGGAGCTCCAGGCCGGCAACGGTTCCACCGTCAACTTCCAGACGGACGCGTTCAACGAGGCCTGCGTGAAGGAGACCGGCGCCAATCTGAACTATGTGATCTTTGATTACGACTCCGGCCGCGGCGGCTATCTGTACTACCAGCACGGCGAGTCCGGCGAGTCTGAGGTGGGCTCCGGCCGTTATTACCGCGCCTCCTCTCCCCGGCTGGACCAGGTTTCCTTTGTCCCCGGCAGCGGCACTGGCAGCTCCGTGCGCATCCCCTTTGAGGGGGAGGCCACCAACGGCAAGTCCTTCTACGGCGGGGTCAAGCTGACCTATGTGACGCTGAGTGAGCCCACCATCATCACCTACACCTCCACCGGCCTGGCCGTGGACTTCAACGCCGCCGACTTTACCGCCGCCTGCGCGGCCCGGGGCGGCAAGGCCCTGACCTCCGTCCGGTTCCCCGCCCCCGACACCACCGGCGGGCAGCTCTACTACAACTTCCACACTCCCACCCAGTACCGCGGCGAGGTGGTTTCCACCGTGGACTACTCCGTGGGCGGCGTCTACCTGCTGGGCGAGGTCACCTTCCTGCCCAAGGCGGGTTACAGCGGCGTTGTAACCATCCCCTATGTGGGTACCGATGCCGACGGCATCGAGTATACCGGCACCGTTCAGGTGATGGTCACGCCCTCCGCCTCCTCCCGCTTCAGCGACATGGGCAGCTATAACAGTTGGGCGGGAGCTTCCGTGGAATTCCTGGCCGCCTACGGCATTACCACCGGTACGGGCGACGGCGCCACCTTCAGCCCCGCCTCCACCCTCACCCGCGGCGACTATATCCTGATGCTCTACCGCACCTTTGGCTTCAGCAGCACCGCCGCCGCAGGCAACTTTACTGACGTGGCCGCCGGCAGCTACTACGCCGAGGCCCTGGCCCATGCCAAGGCTTTGGGCATCGCCACCGCCGAGGCGGACGGGAGCTTCCGCCCCAACGACCCCGTCACCCGGCAGGACGCCATGGTGTTCCTCCTGCGGGCCATGCAGGCCGTCAACCGGTCTGTGCCCAACGCCTATGACAGCTACCTGAGCCGCTTCCCGGATGGGGCCTCCGTGGCGGACTACGCCCGCACGGCCATGGCCGCCATGGCCCAGGCCGGCGTGATCCAGGGCAACGAGCAGGGCAAGCTCAACCCCACCGGAACCCTGAACCGGGCGGAGATGGCCGTCATTCTCCACCGCGCCCTCACCCTGTAACCCAGCTCCCAAGCCGGGGCCGCCCAGCGGCCCCGGCTTTTTGTGCAAAATATGGGACAGGGAGGCTTGAAAAGGGCGGCTTGGGTATGATATAGTATCAAGGTATTGGTATCGGCTGCATCCCTTCGGATGTGGTCGTTTTTGTGAGACGGAACCGGGGGTATGGACGTGTTTGACGGACTTCTGTTTGATCTGGACGGGACCTTGTGGGATTCGGTGGATGCCATCTGCATCTCCTGGAACCGGGCCCTGGAGCGGCTTGCGCCGGAGTATGCCGGCACCGTGACCCGGGCGCGGCTGCTGCCGTGTATGGGGATGCTGCTGCCCGATATCCTCCACCGCCTGGTGCCGGAGCTGGACCAGGAGCGGATGAAGCCCATTCTGGAGGAGGTGCTGTCGGAGGAAAACGCCTATGTGGCCGCCCACGGGGGCGTCCTCTACCCCGAGGTGGAGCAGACCCTGGCGGCGCTCTCCGCCCGCTGTCCCCTCTTTCTCGTCAGCAACTGCCAGGACGGGTATATTGAGGCCTTTTTCCAGGCCCATGGACTGGGGCGCTATTTTACGGACTACGAAAACCCCGGCCGCACGGGGCTGCCCAAGGCGGACAACATCGCCCTGGTGGCGGAGCGGAACGGCCTGAGGCGGCCCCTCTACATCGGGGACACCCAGGGGGACTATGACGCTGCCTCCAAGGCGGGCGTCCCCTTCCTCCATGCCGCCTACGGCTTCGGGCGCATTGACCGCCCTGTGCCCTCGGTGGCTACCTTTGGGGATCTTCCTGATGCGATCCGCCGCCTCACTCCGCCGTAAGGCGGGGCGATGTAGGCATCGCCCCCTACAACGTCCAAATGCGGGCTTGTTCCCGCCGTAGGGGCGGATGCCCACATCCGCCCGGCACCCATGCACCAACTCTATCAAGGAGGACATTACCTTGTCACAATACGAGAAAGAAATCAATCGCCGGCGTACCTTTGCCATCATCAGCCACCCGGACGCCGGCAAGACCACCCTGACCGAGAAATTCCTGCTCTACGGCGGGGCCATTGCCCAGGCCGGGCAGGTCAAGGGCAAAAAGAACACCCGGGCCGCCACCTCCGACTGGATGGAGATTGAGAAGCAGCGCGGCATCTCGGTCACCTCCTCCGTCATGCAGTTCCAGTACGAGGGCTACTGCATCAACATCCTGGACACCCCCGGCCACCAGGACTTCTCGGAGGACACCTACCGCACCCTCATGGCCGCCGACAGCGCGGTGATGGTCATTGACGCGGCCAAGGGCGTGGAGGCCCAGACCCGCAAGCTGTTCAAGGTGTGCGCCATGCGGGACATCCCCATCTTTACCTTCATCAACAAGATGGACCGGGAGGCCCGGGACTCCTTCGAGCTGCTGGAGGAGCTGGAGAAGGAGCTGGGCATCGAGACCTACCCGGTGAACTGGCCCATCGGCTGCGGCAAGGACTTCCAGGGCGTATATGACCGGGGCAGCCGCAAGATTATCCACTTCACCTCCAACGGCGGGGCCAAGGCGGCCACCGCCACCGAGGTGGAGCTGGGTGACCCCAACCTGGACGGCCTGATCAGCGAGCGGCTCCACCGGCAGCTCACCGACGAGATTGAGCTGCTGGATGGCGCGGCCGCCGAGTTTGATCTGGACCGGGTGCGCCACGGCAAGCTCTCCCCGGTGTTCTTCGGCTCCGCCCTCACCAACTTCGGCGTGGAGCCCTTCCTGGAGCACTTCCTCCAGATGACCACCGCCCCCCTGCCCCGGCGGGCGGGCGAGCTGGTGGTGGACTCCCTGGACGACGACTTCTCCGCCTTTGTGTTCAAGATCCAGGCCAACATGAACAAGGCCCACCGGGACCGCATCGCCTTTATGCGCATCGTCTCCGGCCGCTTTGACGCGGATAAGGAGGTGTACCACGTCCAGGGCGGCAAGAAGCTCCGCCTGTCCCGGCCCCAGCAGCTCATGGCGGCCGAGCGGGAGATCATCGAGGAGGCCTACGCCGGCGACATCATCGGCGTGTTTGACCCGGGCATCTTCTCCATCGGCGACACCCTGTGCGCCCCGGGCAAAAAATTCCGCTTCGACCCCATCCCCACCTTCGCACCCGAGCACTTCAAGCGGGTGCGCTCCCTGGATACCATGAAGCGCAAGCAGTTTTTGAAGGGAATGGAGCAGATCGCCCAGGAGGGTGCTATTCAGATCTTTAAGACCCCCTACACCGGCATGGAGGAGGTCATCGTGGGCGTGGTGGGCACCCTCCAGTTCGACGTGCTGGAGTACCGCCTCAAGAACGAGTACAACGTGGAGCTCTACATGGAGGGCCTGCCCTACGAATACCTGCGGTGGATCGAGACCGACGACGGCGAGCCCGTCAAGGAGGAGGATCTCATCCTGGGCACCGACGTGAAGCTGGTGGAGGACTACAAGGGCAACCAGCTCCTGCTGTTCGGTTCCCAGTGGGCCATCGGCTGGACGGAGGAGCGGAACAAGAACCTCACCTTCCACGAGTTCGGCGGCACCAAATTCTAATAAAATGAAAAACCGCCCCCCGGCCTGCGCCGGGGGGCGGTTTTTGACACGCCAGTTACTGCACGGGGGTGTAGCTGAGGGGGGATTCCTCGTCCGTGGCCTCCAGCTTGAAGATAACGGGCCGCAGGCCGTCGTTGCAGCTGCAAATGGCCACGCCGGGCTTGCGAATCCAGTCTCCGTAGTAGAACAGCCCCTCCCCCGCGCCGTGGGCCAGGGCGAAGGCGTACTGGTAGACCGCCTTCCACGCCTCGTCACAGAAGCCCTCCGGCTTGGCGTAGTCGGCGTAAAAGACCTGCCCTTCCCGCAGCATGGGACAGGCCGTCAGCCCCTCGGCGCCGTATTCCTCTGCCAGCTCCCGGTCCAGGGTGGTTTTCAGAACGGTAATTTTCACGCGCTTCATAACAATCCCTCCTCGTGTGAGAATAGGATAGCACCGCTCAAGGGCATTGGGCAAGGGGAAGTTTTCCACACGGGGGACCAAACGGGTGGAAAAGTCAGCCCTGGCTGTGGGGAGCGAGCCTGGCTTTACCGCCTGCCCGGTCCAGGGCCAGCGCCAAGACAGTAAAGACCGCCCCGCTGCCCACCGCCTGTACCAGCGTGCCCAGGAACTGGGGCCAGAAGGCGTTGACGCCGCCCAGCAGCAGGCAGGCGGCCAGGCCGTACGCCGCCGGGGAGAGCAGGCAGGCCAGCAGAAGGGCCGCCCCGTTCCGGGGGCAGAGGAGCCGCGGTCCCCGGCTGGTAAACAGGAGGGCCACCAGGGCCTTGATGAGCAGCGTGGGGACCACCCACAGGGGCGCGGTGAGCAGATCCGCCAGCCCGGCCCCCACCATGGCGGCGCCCACGGCGTAGGGGGCGGGCAGCAGACAGGCCGCCAGGTAGATCAGCGCGTCTCCCAGGTGGATGTAGCCGCCGGTGGGGATGGGGATATGGAGCAGATAGGCGGTGGTGACCGCAATGGCTCCGGCGAACAGGGCGGCCAGGCAGAGCAGCCGGAGTTTTTTCGATTCGCGCACAGGGGCTCCCTCCTTGTTTCATCTGTCCCCATTGTACGCTCCAACTGACCTTGTTAAAAGTATCAGAATAAATCTATTTTAAAAGGTCAGGCGAGGCGGAGGAAACACACAAAAACTGCCCCATCCCCATAAAATAGGGCAGGGAGGTGGAAAAATGGAAGAGACAGTCCTGCGGGAGCAGCTCAGGACGGTGGATGAATCCCTGCTGTTTCTGCTGTTGATCGTACTGTCGGTGCTGCTCTCCTACTGGGGGGTGCGCATACAGCGGGAGGGGCTGTGCAGAACCCTCCAGGGGGATGCCGAGGGGGCGGCCGCCCTGCCCCGGGTGTTTCCCATCCGCCTGAGCGCCTCGGCCCTGGTGGTGGGAGCGCTGGGCTTTTTCCTCTGTCTGGCCCTCAAGACGGAGCGGGAGACCGCCCGGGGCGGGACGCCGGCGGCCCGGCGGTCGGCGTGCACCAACCTGTGGGCCTCCCTGTTTGTCTTTCTCGCCGCCCTGCTGCGGCTGGACGACCTGCTGGGCACCCGGGATGCCTCGGGGGAGGTCATCTGAAATAAAGCAGGCGCGCCCTGCGGCGCGCCTGTTGAGGATGCGGGTCAGTTTGCCGGCCCCTTGGCAAAAAAGGTATAAACCCCGGTGGCCACCGTCCGGCCCGTGTCGTCGGTGAGCACGGCCTCGTACACCAGGACGGTTTTGCCCAGCTTCCTGGGCGTGGCCGTGCAGGTGATGCGCGCTCCGGACGCCGGGGCCAGATACTGCATGGAGCAGTCCAGGGTGACGCACATGTGCCCGGTGGTGAAGGCCGCCGTGCCGCACACGGTGTCCGCCAGGGTGACCAGCGCCCCGCCGTGGACGATGCCCATGGGGTTGAGGCTGGAGGGCTGCACATCCAGCACGCCCACGGCGCTGTGATCCGGCCGCAGCTCGGTGACGTACATGTGGTTGGCGGGGGCGAAGCAGCCGCTGGTATTCACCAGCTCCAGAAGCTTACTGTAGGAATCCATCGAGAATCTTCTCCTCCGCCTCCTGCTCGGTGAGGCCCAGGGTCATGAGCTTGAGAATCTGGTCGCCTGCGATGCGTCCGATGGCCGCCTCGTGAATGAGCTGGGCGTCCACATGGTTGGCCACGATGGCGGGGATGGAGGAAATTCTGGCGTCGCCCATGATGATGGAGTCGCACTGCACATGGCCGAAGCACCTGGCGTTGCCCGTCACCTTGGGGTAGAACACCTGCTGGGACTGGTCCTGGGCCACCGAGCGGGACACCACCCGGCCGTTGGCCCCCTCGCCGTCCAGAATGATCTCCATATCGCTCTCGGCGGTCTGCTCCCCGTGGGTGAGCAGCTTCTCGGTGATGATGGCCTCGGCGTCCTTCCCCACCACGATTTTCGTCTCCCGCTTGGTGGAGTCCACGCCGCGGATCTGGGTGCTCTCCAGATTGATGGTGGCCCCCTCCTCCAGATACACGACGGTCTGGGGGTTCATGATGCGCTTGCCGGTGCCGGGGCCCTCGCCGTAGTGGCGCTCCACATAGCGGACCTTGGAGTTTTTGCCCACGTAGAAGGTGTGCACGCCGTCGTGCTGGCTGGTCTCGCAGCCGGTGTTGTGGATGCCGCAGCCGGCCACGATGTCCACATCGCAGTCCTCGCCGATGAAGAAGTCGTTGTATACCATCTCGCTCAGCCCGGTCTGGCTGATGATGACCGGGATGTGGACCGACTCGTGCCTGGTGCCCGGCTTGATGCGGATGTCGATGCCCGACTTGCCCGGCTCGGTCTTGGTGGTGATCTCAATGTTGGCGGTGCTGTTCCGGGAGTCCAGCGCGCCGTTGCGGCGGATGTTGTAGGCCCCCTGGGGGGTCTTCTCCAGCTCCGCGATCTCTTTCAGCAGTTTCCATTCAGCCTGATCCATGCTTACCTCGCCCCCTCCGACATATAGCTGCACCCGGCCGAGGTGTTGGCCAGGATCTGGGGGAAAATCTCGTCCTTGGGCCCGTGCTTGGCGATTTTCCCGTCGCGGATCATCACAATCTCGTCGGCCAGGTCAATGATGCGCTCCTGGTGGGAGATGACGATCAGCGTGGCCTCCCGCTTCTGGTGGATGGCCCTGAAGGTCTCGGTCAGCTTGGCGAAGGACCACAGGTCGATGCCCGCCTCCGGCTCATCAAAGATCATCAGCCCCGACTTGCGGGCGAGAATCGTGGCGATCTCAATGCGCTTGACCTCGCCGCCGGACAGGGAGGCGTCCACCTCCCGGTCGATATAGTCGGCGGCGCACAGGCCCACCCGGGTCAGATACTGGCAGCCCTCCTCCCGGGTCAGCTTCTCGCTGCCCGCGGCCAGGGCCAGCAGATCCCGCACCCGCAGGCCCTTGAAGCGGGGCGGCTGCTGAAAGCCGTAGCTCACCCCCAGGCGGGCCCGCTGGGTGATGTCCAGGCCGGTGATGTCGGTGCCATTCCAGGCGATGGTGCCCCCGGTGGGCCGCACCAGGCCCATGATGGCCTTCGCCAGGGTGGTCTTGCCGCCCCCGTTGGGGCCGGTGATGACCACAAACTGATGGTCAGCTACGGTGAGGGAGACGTCGTTGAGGATACCCAGCTCCTCGCCGGACTCCCCCTCCACCTGGTAGCTGAGATGCTTTATCTCCAGCATACGCGGTCTCTCCTTTGTACTATGCTTCTTCTCATGAGATGTTATTTTATCACGGCGGGGGGGAAAATACAACCCTGCCGGGCGCAAAAACCACACTATTCGCATAGGATAAGGTGAATCCAAATCATCAGGAGGCTTTGTCTATGGAACAAGATCATTTGCCCTGCTCCTGCGACCAGGAGGTCTTTGAGCGGGTGTGGCGGCGGGTGATGCCCGAGGACCGGCCCGACTGCCCCTTTACCCTGGGCGAGGACGCTGCCGCCCCTCCGGCCATCCAGCCCCCCGCGGTGGCTCTGCCTGCCGTGGTACATACTGCTCCAGCCGGCGAACAGGCACCCTCCCGGCCCGTGGTGGGAGAAGAGCACGACGTGCCCTGCCTGGGGGCGTCCTCGGCGGTGTACGGCGCCCAGCTCCAGCGGCTCATTGACCGGGAACTGGCGGATTGGAGGGCCTATCAGGCCCTATCCCGCCGGGCCCAGGGAAACAGCGGGCGGGTGCTGGCCACCATCGCCGCCGACGAACGCCGCCACGCCAAGCGGCTTTCCACCGCCTATTTTCTCATCTCCGGGGTGCGGTACTGGCCGGTAGACCGGGTACCCAATCCATCCCCCGCCCCATTCTCCGCCGCCCTGCGGGAGCACTTCATGGAGGAGCAGCGGGGGGCGGCCGCCTACCAGACCGCGGCGGCGGAGACCGCCGATCCCTGCCTCCACGAGCTCTTTCTGGAGCTGGCGGGGGAGGAGGACTCCCACGCCTGGCTCCTGCGCAGCGTACTGGAGCAGCTATAAGAACACCCCCGGCGCACGGCTTTGACGTGCGCCGGGGGCCTGCTTTTAGTATCCGTTGACCACAGCGTCCAGCACCCTGGCCGCCACGGAGCCCGCCGCGTCCGCACCGGAGCCGCCGTTCTCCACCAGCACCACAAAGGCGTAGGGGGCGTCGGGGTTGCGGAGGAAGCCGGCGAACCAGGCGTGGGGGGCCTTGCCGCCCCCCACCTCGGCGGTGCCGCTCTTGGCGCACACGTCCATGTTGGGGAAGCGGGAGGCGCCGTACTGGGCCGTGACATTGTGGGCCATCAGCTCCGCTAGGGCGGCGGCGGTATCCCCCTCCACCAGCTTTTTGGTGTGCCGGGGCAGGGCGGGCAGGGACGGCAGGCCCAGGGCGTTCTCCGTCTTGAGCACCAGCCGGGGCATGGCCGCCGTTCCGCCGTTTGCGATGGCCCCCATATAGACCATGAGGGCGCAGGGGTTGGCCAGGTCGTTGTACTGCCCCACGCCGGCCCAGCCCAGCTCGTTGGCCGTGAGGCCGTCAAAGTCGAAGGAGCCGGCGGCGGTGTTCAGGCCGCTGACCCGGTAGGAGGAGGTGAGCCCCGCCCGGACGGTGTACTCCTCCAGCACGTCCTCCCCCAGCTCGCCGGCCAGCAGGGCGAACACCCCGTTGCACGAGTTGGCCAGGGCGGAGGAGATGTCCTGCTCCCCGTGGGCGTGGGGGCAGGTGATGGCCCCGTCCCCCACCTGGGTGGAGCCGGTGCAGGTCCAGGTGCGGTCAAAGAGATCGGGCATGCGCTCAATGGCGGCGGAGAGCACCACGGTCTTGTAGACCGAGCCCGGCGGGAAGGTGCCGGAGAGGAAGCGGTTGAGGTACGCCCCCTCGTAGGCGTCGTTCTCCTCCAGCTCCTCGGCGGAGGGAGGGTTCAGCGGGTCGAAGGCGGGGGCGGACACCATGCACAGCACCTCCCCCGTCTCGTAGTTGTAGACGCCCACCGCCCCCTTGCGGCCGGCCAGGGCCTCATAGGCGATGTAGTTGTACCGGGCGTCCAGGGTGAGGTAGAGGTCGTTGCCCGCCCCCAGGGGGGAGTAGGCCCCGGTGAGCAGGTTGTAGCCGGAGAGCTGGTCGGCAAAGGCCACCAGCGCCCCGGTGCCGATGTTGCCCTGGGCGTCCCCCACGGCGTGGAGGGTGGCCTTGCGCACGGTGGAGTTGTCGTACCAGCGCCGGGCGCCGTCCTCCTCCGTCCAGGAGAGCACGTCCCCGTCCCGGTCCAGCACCTGGCCCACCGAGAGCTGTCCCTGGCGGTTGTAGAGGTGGCGGTTGGCGGCAAAGGAAACCCAGCGGCCGCCATTTTTCACGAAGCGGAACACAAACAGGCCGGAGCCCAGCAGCAGGGCGGCGGCCAGCAGGAGGCAGAGCAGGGCCCGCTTTTCAATCTTCTTCATCGTCCGCCTCCCATTCGTCGGTGGATTTGGGGGCCAGCGCCGCCCCCCGGCGGTCCTCCCGCCGGGAGGGCAGGCGGATGGCAAAGCTGGCGTTCTGCCGGGTGTCGGTGGCCTTGAGGAAGGCCAGTAGCCCCCAGGAGGCGATCATGGCCGTGCCGCCGTTGGACACGAAGGGAAAGGTGACGCCGGTGAGGGGGAGAATGTCCACCGCGCCGAACACGTTGAGGCAGGTCTGAAACACCATCATGGAGGTGGCGGCGCAGGCGGCGATGACGTAAAAGGAGCTCCGCCCGGCCCGGCAGGCCCGGACGGCGAACACCGCCAGAGTGAGAATGGACAGCACCGCCAGCAGGGCGATGATCAGCCCCCACTCCTCGCACAGCATGCCGAATACCAGGTCGGTGTCCCCCGCGCCTACGGTGTGGAGCCAGCCCTCGCCGGGGCCCACCCCCACCAGGCCGCCGGAGGCGGCGGCCGACATGGTGCGGGTCTGCTGGTAGCCGCTGCCTACCGAGGCGTTCTGCCACGCGTGGCCCCAGGTGGTGAAGCGCTGAAGGATGTAGGGCTTGAGGGAGAGCATGGTGAGCACCGCAAACACCCCGCCGCCGCAGATGAGGGCCAGGGTGGCCCAGTCGCCGGAGCGGAGGTAGGCGATAACCAGGAAGGTGACAAAGAAGATGGCGGCGGTGCCGAAGTCGCTCATATAGGCCAGACAGGCCAGGCACACGCCGGTGAGCAGAATGAACAGGCCCAGGTTCCGCTTGCGGAAGAGCCGGTCCAGGGTGGCCGCCCCGGCAAAGATGTAGCAGATTTTGGCCAGCTCCGAGGGCTGCACCGAGATGCCGGCAATGGTCAGCCAGTTGGCCGCTCCATATTTGGTGCCGGTGAGGCCCAGCAGGTAGAGCACCACGGTGAGGCTCAGCAGGCCGATGGCCCCGGCGGCCATGAGCCAGCGGATTTTCTTGGCCCGATCCAGGTTGCGCAGGAAGACCCCCAGCACCAGGAACAGGGCCAGTCCCAGCACCACGCAGAGGAACTGCTTGAACAGGGCGGGGGTATTGGAGGAGGAGGTCACCGCCAGGGAGAGGGTGGACAGGAAGAAGGCGATGGTCTCCATCTCAAAGCCTACCCGGCGCAGGGCGCGGAGGGTGAGGAAGTACAGCCACATCACCCCCGTCAGCAGCAGGAAGGTGAGCGGGATCATCACCGTGGCGTTCTCCCCCTCGCTGATGGTGAGCTGGAGTGCGGTGAGGGCCTGGAACACGGTGAGGAGCACCAGCCCCAGCCAGGGGGACACGGGCCGCCAGGCCCGCCGCCGCTGGCGGCGCTGGGCCTTTTCCTCCGGAGAGAGGGGGAGCAGCACGGTCTCCACCCCGCCGATGCCCACCACGTCGCCGTACTGGACGGGGGCGGAGCCCTCCACCGGCCTGCCGTTTACCGTCACGCCACCCTTGGAGCCCAGGTCGTAGGCCGTCCAGGTGTCGTCCGCCTGGCGAATCAGGGCGGCGTGCTGCCGGGATACCACAGGATAGTTGAGAATCACGTCGGAGTTGCCGCCCCGGCCGAGAATGTTCTCCCAGTGGGTCAGCGGCTCCTGAGCCCCGTTGGGCAGGGTCAGGTAGGCCCACACCTCCGGCAGACAGGGCACGGTGAGCAGGGAGCGGATCGTCCGTATGAGAATCAGCAGGGCCAGCACCGGGAACAAAAAGCGCACCGCCGTGGTGAACCAGGCCCAGACCTGGGGATTGGCGGCCATCCAGTCCAGCAGCGCCTCCATCCGCCCACCTCCTTTTCGTTGGAATATACAGCAGTATAGCACAAATGGGGCCGATAAAAAAGCGGAAGGCCGTCCGCCTTCCGCATTCTTCAAGAATTCTTTACAATTTGCCCTCTCCGGCGGTATAATGGGCTCACCAATGAGAGAGGATGTGAGCCCGTGTCTACGATTATCGACGCCAAGGGCAAGCCCTGCCCCACCCCGGTCATCCTGGCCAAGCAGGCCATGGCCGCCGGGGAACATTCCTTCACCGTGCTGGTGGACAACGCCACGGCGGTGGAAAACCTCAAGCGCCTGGCGGGCAACCAGGGGTTCGGAGCCGCCGTCACCCAGGGGGAGGGGGTGTTTTCCGTGGCCTTCACCCGTACCGGCTGCGCCGCCTGTGAGGAGGCGGTGAGCGCTCCCCTGCCCGCCCCCGGCGGCGACTGGGCCGTGTTTGTGGGCCGGGATATCATCGGGGACGGCGACCGGGAGCTGGGCGCCAACCTGATGCGCATGTTCTTCTACACTCTGGCCCAGGGGGAGGACAAGCCCGGCGCGGTGCTCTTCATGAACGCCGGCGTGCGCCTGCCCACCCTGGACGAGCAGATTCCCGCCCACCTGAAGGCCCTGGCCGATGCGGGCGTCGAGATCCTGGTGTGCGGCACCTGCCTCAGCTTCTACGGCCTCACCGACCAGCTCCAGGTGGGCACGGTGAGCAACATGTACGACATCGTCACCCGCATGCAGCGGGCGGCCAAGGTGGTCTCCCTGTAATGGACTACGGCGTGATCACCTTCACCTCCACCTACGGGGCCATCTACGCCCAGAAGGTGCTGCGACCGGTGGCGGATGTGCTCACCATGCCGGTGCTGCGGGAGATCTCCCTGGGCTGCGGCATCGCCGTGCGCTTCCGGCCGGAGGACGGGGCGGCGGTGCGCGCCGCCCTGGCCGCCTCCACCCTGCGGCCGGACGAGTACGCCTTTTACGGTGTTACCGGCTCCGGGGCGGCCCTGCGGGCCGAGCCGCTGGACGGGTAGGGGCCGCCCGGCGCTCAGAAGATCCAGCCGATGAGCAGGGACAGGGCAAAGGCCACGACGGCGGGCATGAAGTTTTCCCAGCGGGTGGGCTTGTCGAGCAGGGCCTTGATGAGCAGCACCACGCCCGCGACGCGCAGCAACCAGGGCAGCAGGCCCATGAGCAGCAGGAAGGGCAGGCCCACCAGAAACAGGATGACGGGAATGAGAATCACAGCGGCCAGACAGATGATGCCCAGTGTGAACAGCGTAACCATGGAATCAGTCCTCCTTTTGATGGTACCAGCTTACCACACCCAGATAAAAGCGTCCTAAAGGCATTCTTAAAATCAGATAAAAAATCCCCGGCGTCAGGGGGCGGGGCTGTGCCATCCGCCCCTGACGCCGGGGCCTTTTTCTGCGTTCCGGTTCGGCCAAACGGTTTTCATAAAAGTCTCGCTTCGAGGCTGCTTTCCCGGCAGAACGTAATGGATATCAGATGGATGCATAGAATAAATGCCTTGGGGCACGAAGAAATGGGCAGGACTGTCATGTGAAAAGGATAATAGTCCTTTTCTTGTATGCAATTTGGTAGATAATATGATAGTATGTGTGCTGTGGCAGCATTCGATTACCGTGATATGCTCTGTGGCATGGAACACTCCTGTTATACTGCTCCTGTCGGTACAGCATTTCTTGCTGCCATTCCGTTTGGTTTTGGAATGATTAGCGGTTTCATCACAGACTCAGAGCAAGGGAGGGCTTGCGAATGGCAGATACAGATTACATCTTTCACATCAGCCCGTATGATACCGAAAAGCTTTTGCCGCAAGTGAGCAGGGCGCTCGAAAAAAGGACGGAAATGGTTTCGCGGGAACGATTTCCCGGGCTATGGAAGCATACCGACCGATTCCGCTCTATGGCGCGGGGGCGGAAAAGGAGCAGGCTACGCACAAGGGGAATGAGTGCGTTATGTCTGGCGGCCGGCATTTTTCTGGCTGTTCCCGGTCTGATGGAGCCGCGAGAGCTGTTCGTGCCGCTGCTTGTCGGCGCGGCTGCCATGGGTGCGGGTATCATTGGCCTGTGGCAGAGCCGCGCGCGCAAGAAGAATCCGTTTGATAGAGCGGCAAAGATATTGTTGGAGGGCAAAGACAAGAGTTCCGCGGAGCAAGCCGCTTCGGTGTCCTTCTCAGAGGAGGGGATGACCGTTCCGGCGGGCGGCGGCAAGGCGGAATTTGTGCCATATCGAGAGTTTGAATGCGCCGTCGAAACGGCGGATAGTTTTCTTTTCGTCTTTGGCGGCCGTGTCCTGCTGTTGCAGAAAATGGACTTAAAAGCGGAATGTATCGGCGATTTTTGCAGTCTGATCTCGGAAAAAGTGAAACCGTATCACTCGATTGCGTAAAAGGGCGGCCGCAGGGAAAGCCCATGAGGCTGCCGTCAGAGCGGAAAAACGCGCCCGCCTCATTCAAAATGAGGTAGGCGCGTTTTCATGCGCAGCGCGCTTGACACCGCGCCGGGGATTTTTGCATCAACGGAAGTAGGCCGCGCCGCTCTCGAAGAGGGGCTGGTGCTTGTCGCCCGGGATGTTGACGCCTACATAGGGGCCCCGGCGCTCCGAGTGGCCCATCTTGCCGAACACCCGGCCGTCGGGGGAGAAGATGCCCTCGATGGCCTCCAGGGAGCCGTTGGGGTTGGCGTCGATGTCCATGGAGGCCGCGCCGGAGGCGTCCACGTACTGGGTGGCGATCTGGCCGTTCGCGATCAGCCGCTCCAGCTCCGCCTGGGGGGCTGTGAAGCGGCCCTCGCCGTGGGAGATGGGGATGGCGTGGAGGTCGCCCACATGGGACTGGAGCATCCAGGGGGACTGGACAGAGGCCACCCGGGTGGTGACGTACCGGCTCTGGTGGCGGCCGATGGTGTTGAAGGTCAGGGTAGGGCAGCCCTCGTCCATGGCCCGGATCTCGCCGTAGGGCACCAGGCCCAGCTTGATGAGGGCCTGGAAGCCGTTGCAGATGCCCAGCATCAGGCCGTCCCGGCGCTTGAGCAGGTCGTGAACCGCGTCGGTGAGCCGGCCGTTGCGGAGGAAGGAGCAGATGAACTTGGCCGAGCCGTCGGGCTCGTCGCCGCCGGAGAAGCCGCCGGGCAGGAACAGGATCTGGGCCGCGCGGATGGCCTTCTCCAGGGCCAGGGCCGACTCCTCCAGGGCGGAGGCGGTCAGGTTGCGCACCACCACGATCTCCGGCTCCAGCCCCGCCCGCAGGCAGGCCCGGGCGGAGTCGTACTCGCAGTTGGTGCCGGGGAACACGGGGATGGCCACCCTGGGGCGGGCGGTTTTGGACTTGCACACCGCCGGGGAACGCCTGTCCCAGGAGAGGGTGCGCGCCGGGGCGGACTCCCCCGCCCGGGTGGGGTACACGTCCTCCAGCACCCTCTCGTTGAGGGCGAGCAGCTCGTCAATGGGGGCGGAGTCGCCGCCGATGGTGATCACCGGCTCGGCGGTGGTGACGCCCAGCCTGCTCGCCAGGGGGAAGTCGATCTCCTCGGTCAGCTCCGCCACGATGGAGCGGGGCCAGGGAGTGTACCAGTTCGTGTCCACATCGGGACCCATGGCAAAGCCGATCCTGTTGCCGAAGGACATGTTCATGACCGTCTCGGCAAAGCCGTGCTCCACCGCCCATGCGGCCTTCACTTTCCCGGCCTTGTGCAGTTCGCGGAGCTTGTCCCAGGCCGCCAGAGGGTGCTCGGCCAGGGCGTCGCCCGCGAACAGGTACACCGGGTGCCCCGCCTCCTTGAACTCGGGGGAGAGCACCTCACCCGCCTGGATGGGGGCGATGGCGAAGGAGATCAGCGTGGGGGGCACGTCCAGATCGTGGAAGGTGCCCGACATGGAGTCCTTGCCGCCGATGGCGGCGCAGCCCAGCTCCAACTGGGCGTCCAGGGCCCCCAGCAGGGCGGCGAAGGGCTTGCCCCAGCGGGTGGGCTCGTCCCGCAGCTTCTCAAAGAACTCCTGGAGGGTCAGATAGGCCTTCCGGTAGTCCGCGCCGGCGGCCACCAGCTTGGCCACGGAGGCGTAGACCGCGTCCTTTGCCCCCTGGTAGGGGTCGGCGGACAGGGCGTCGGGATCGCAGCCCCAGGCCATGACGCTGGCCTGATCGGTCTCCTGCTCCGGCTCCACGGGGAAGAGGGCGGCCATGACCTGGGCCGGGGTGCGCTGGGTCTTGCCGCCGAAGGGCATGAGCACGCTGCCCGCGCCGATGGAGCCGTCAAACCGCTCGGTGAGGCCGCGGCGGGAGGCGCACTTCAGGCTGGCGGCCATCTCTCGCAGGGTGGAGCAGGCCGCCCGCTCCGGGGCGGCGTCCGCCTGGGGCACGGACACCCGGGCGTGCTTGGCCGCGCCGTTGGTGTTGAGGAAGGCCCGGGACAGGCTGGCCACGGTCTGGCCCCGCCAGGTCATGACCATGCGGGGCTCCGCCGTGACCGAGGCCACCGGGTAGGACTCCAGGTTCTCCCTGGCGGCGGCGGCCAGCAGGGCGTCCACGTCCGCCGGGGCCACCACCACGGCCATGCGCTCCTGGGACTCGGAGATGGCCAGCTCGGTGCCGTCCAGACCGTCGTACTTCTTGCGCACCGCGTCCAGGTCGATGGACAGGCCGTCGGCCAGCTCGCCGATAGCCACGCTCACGCCGCCGGCGCCGAAGTCGTTGCACCGCTTGATGAGGCGGGTGACGGCGGGGTCGCGGAAGAGACGCTGGAGCTTGCGCTCCTCCGGGGCGTTGCCCTTCTGCACCTCGCTGGCCATGGTGTCCAGGCTGGCCTTGTTGTGGCTCTTGGAGGAGCCGGTGGCGCCGCCGATGCCGTCCCGGCCGGTGCGGCCGCCCAGGAGGATCACCACGTCGCCGGGGGCGGGCCGCTCCCGGCGGACGTTGGACGCCGGGGCCGCGCCCACCACCGCGCCGCACTCCAGGTGCTTAGCCACATAGCCCTCGTGGTAGAGCTCCGCCACGTGGCCGGTGGCCAGGCCGATCTGGTTGCCGTAGGAGGAGTAGCCCGCCGCGGCGGTCTGGGCGATCTTCCGCTGGGGCAGCTTGCCCTCCAGGGTCTGCTCCACCGGGGTGCGGGGGTCGCCGCAGCCAGTGAGGCGCATGGCCTGGTGGACGTATACCCGGCCGGAGAGGGGGTCGCGGATGCACCCGCCGATGCAGGTGGCCGCGCCGCCGAAGGGCTCGATCTCGGTGGGGTGGTTGTGGGTCTCGTTCTTGAACATGAGCAGCCAGTCCTGCTCCTTCCCGTCCACCTGGGCGGGCACGTGGATGGAGCAGGCGTTGATCTCCTCGCTCTCGTCCAGCTCGGGGAGCAGGCCCCGCTTTTTCAGGGTCTTGGCGCCCAGGGTGGCGATGTCCATGAGGGTCTGGGGCCGCTTGGCGGCCTTCTCCGCGCCGTAGACCTCCACCCGGGCGGACAGGTACCGCTCATAGGCGGCCTTTACGTTGTCATCGGCGATCTCCACGGCGTCCAGGTGGGTGGAGAAGGTGGTGTGGCGGCAGTGATCCGACCAGTAGGTGTCCACCACCCGCACCTCGGTGAGGGTGGGATCACGGCCCTCCTCGTCCCGGAAGTAGGCCTGGAGGAAGGCGAGATCGGCCAGATCCATGGCCAGAGCGTACTGGGCCAGCACGCTCTCCAGACCCGCGCGGTCCAGGGCGGTGAAGCCATCCAGCACGGGCACGGCGGCGGGAACGGGGTAGTCCTGGCGGAGGGTGGCGGGCTTGTCCAGCGCCGCCTCCCGGCTCTCCACCGGGTTGATGAGGTAGCCCCGGGCCTTGGCCGCCTCCGGGGTGGTGAGGGCCCCCTCCAGCACGTAGACGGTGGCGGCGCGGACGGTGGGGCGCTCCCCGCCGTGCATCATCTGGATGCACTGGGCGCAGGAGTCGGCCCGCTGGTCGTACTGGCCGGGCAGGGCCTCCACCGCGAGCAGGGTGTGCTCCCCCTCCGGGGCGGGCATGACCTCATCCCACAGGGCGTCCACCTGCGGCTCAGAGAGCACGGTGGTGCGGGCGGCGGCATAGACCGCCGCGTCCACCCCCTCCACGTCGTAGCGGCGCAGCACCCGCACGCCGGTCAGCCCCGTCAGGCCCAGGGTGTGGCGCAGCTCTCCGAACAGATGCTCCGCCTCCACGGCGAAGCCGGGCTTCTTCTCCACATAACAGCGAAATACGTTCCCCATACTCTCTTTCTCTCCCTTATGTGATCTTCCAGTCGGAAAATTGATGGAATATGTTTTGCTGGGCGGGCGTCAGCCCGTCGATCCGGCTCCACTGGGTGAGCACGGACCAGTTCTTGAAGCAGATGACCGCGAAGGGGGGCTGCCCGGCCAGATATTCATAGAGCTGCCGGGCCGGCTCCGTCCGCCACTGTCCCACGGCGGCCCGGAAGGCGCTCAGGCGGTTCAGCGCCCCGGCGTCGCTATACTTGCCGTAGTTGAGGGCGCCGCCGGGAGTCAGGAAGGCGGTGAGATCAAAGTCGGCGGTGAGCCGCACCTCCCCCAGGTACAGGTCGAAGCTCCCCGCCGTCAGGGCCTGAAGGTAATCGTCCCAGGCCAGGGCCCGCAGCTCCACCTCCAGGCCGGCGTCGGTCAGGTTGGCGGCCAGCGTCTCCGCCGCGGCCAGCCGGTCGGCGTTGTTGTTTGGGGCCACAAAGGTGAGCGCCAGCGGCCGCCCCTCCTTCTGCCATACCCCGTCGGCTCTGGTATAGCCGGCAGCGGTGAGGAGCGGCTCCATGGCCTGGGGGGCGTAGTCCAGCGTCTGGGCCAGCGCCTCGTCGTAGAGGGGGCTGGCGGGGGAGACAGGAAGGGCGGCGGGCTGGGCGTGGCGGGAGAACTGGGCGGTGGATACGGCGGCCCGGTCAAAGCCCCGCAGCAGGGCCTGCCGCACCTGGGCGCTCCGGCAGGGGCCGTCGGCCGTGTTGAAGCCCACGTACAGCATGGTGCTGGTGGGGTAGTCCACCGCAGCAAAGGAACCAGAAAAACCCAGGGCATTGGTGCCCGTCAGGTCGGTGGAGACCAGGGCAATGTCCCGGGTATCAAAGGCATGGATCAGATCGTCCGCCTCCTGAATGGCCCGCAGGGGAATGGTGTCCCGGGGCAGGGCCTTGCCTTGCCACCAGTCGGAGCGGGCTTCCAGCGCGAGGTTCTCCCCCGTGCCGGCGAGCACGTAGGGCCCCGTACCCAGGGGGACGCCTCCCGTCTCCTTGACGATGGGGATGTCCAGCAGGGCGGGCAGAGCACCGTTAGCGCGGCTCAGGGTGACGGTCACCATGCCGTTGGCGGCGGCGATGTCCGTCACGCCGGCGAAGCGGGCGGAGTAGAGGGGGCTGATGCGGGCCAGGTTGAGGGAGGCCGCGATCTCCGCGGCCGTCAGGGGGCTGCCGTCGGAGAAGGTCACCCCGCTGCGGGGGATAAAGGACCACTGGAGGCCGTCGGCCGACACGGAGGAGGAGGCGCAGAGCGCCTCCTGGGGCTGAAACTGCCCGTCCAGGGCAAACAGCCCCTCATACAGCAGGCCCCCCAGGGCCAGGTTGGTGCGGTTGGAGCCGGTGATGGGGTGGAACCCGGCCTCTGGGTAGCAGGCCAGGGCGAACTCGGCCGCCTCTGGAGAGGGGGAGACGCTGGGCGTGGGGGTGGGTGTGGGCTCCGGCTCCGGCGCCGGCCCGCAGGCGGCCAAACCCAGGCACAGGGCCGCCGTCAGCAGGGCGGCTAGAATGTTTCGCAAACGGCTCGGCCTCCTTCCTAAAGGCGCGTCGATTTTCTGCGGAAAATCTCTGCCGCTGCGCGGCAGGATACGCGCCTTCCAGAGGGAACCAGTTCCCCCTAGATACGCGCCTGCGGCGCGATACCCCCTCCGCTCTCCGAGGGAATTTTGGATTGGCGTACAACGGCAATGGAGCATCCATATTTTATAGCTGCTTATCTCACAGCGTTTTCCCCGCCCTGCGGGGAAACGAAATTGAAAATCAGTCTTTCCGGGAATTCATGTTCCGGAAAGACACCCCGACCCGCGCCACAGGGCGCGAAACCGGGGGTATCGAGCCAAGTCGCCGGCGTTTTCGCCGGCACGCAGGCTCGTATCTAGGGGTCGGAAGCGCCGGTGGCGCTTCCGATGAAGTCCAGACGGAGTCTCCTCAGACGCCATTGGATGCCCCCTAGACGATTGCGATCATCGCCGCCTGGCTCCCCCGCTCCCCGTGGGTGTAACGGTGGGACCAGTACTTCTCCGGCAGGCAGCAGGTACAGTCGGCGGAGACAGCGATGTGTTCGGGGGCCAGCCCGGCGCTCTCCAGCCGCTTGGCGTTGAGGCCCTTGAGATCCACGTGGAACTTGCCGGTGGGCAGCACCTCGATGGAGGACAGGGCGGCGGCCCCCATGGCCTCAGTCATGGCGTTGGGCACGTCCTCGTGGGTCTCGAAGCAGCACTTGGAGATGCCGGGGCCGACGGCGGCCAGGATGTCCAGCCGGTCGCAGCCGTAGCAGTCCACCATGCGCTCCACCGCCTTGGCGGCGATGCCCAGGGCGGTGCCCCGCCAGCCGGCGTGGACCGCCCCCACCACCCGGCGCACCGGGTCATAGAGCAGGATGGGCAGGCAGTCGGCGGAGTAGACCGCCAGCGTCACACCGGGGATGTCGGTGACAAGGCCATCCGCCTGCCAAGGCTCCGGCTCGTCCAGGCCGATGCCCAGATCCGCCGCGGTGACGGTGCGCACCGTGTCACCGTGAACCTGGCTGGCGCAGACAATGTTCCCCATGTCCGCCCCAATGGCGGCGCAGAAGCGGCGGTAGTTCTCCCGTACCCGGTCGGGAGCGTCGCCCCGGTTCATGCCCAGGTTGAGGGTGGCGTAGATCCCCTCCGATACCCCGCCCAGGCGGGTGGAGAAGCCGTGTGCCACACCGCCGGCGGCCTCAAAGCCGTCGGCGGTGAGATACACCAGGCCATTTTTGTTGTGCTCGATAATATTCATGGATTTCCTCCATCTGGAAATCGAAATCGGTTTTTCCGGAAACTCGCGTTTCGAAAAACACCTCGACCCGCGCCGCGGGCACGAAGCCGGGGGTATCAAAACCGCTGTGCCGCAAAGCGGCACGGCGGTTTTGTATCTAGGGACCGGAGGCGCTTCCGGTCAAACGCCAGCGAAGCCACATTCCGCTTTTGGATACCCCATAGACTGCTTTTACTCGTCCTCGTGCATGCCGCAGCACTTCTTGTACTTCTTGCCGCTGCCACAGGGGCAGGGGTCGTTGCGGCCCACCTTCTGGCCCTTCTTGACGGGCTGCTTCTTAACGGTGCCGTCGCTGCCCGCGCTCTCGCCGGTGACCTTGGCCACCCGCTCCCGCTTGACGGTGGTGGCGCCCACCTGGACCCGGGCCAGGAAGATGCGGCGGATGGTCTCGGCCTGGATGGCGGCGATCATGCTCTCAAACATCTCGTAGCCTTCCTTTTTATAGGCCACCACCGGGTCGTTCTGGCCGTAAGCCCGCAGGCCGATGCCCTGGCGCAGCTCCTGCATGGCGTCGATGTTGTCCATCCAGTACTCGTCCACCACCCGGAGCATCATCACCCGCTCCAGCTCGCGCATGAGGGGCTCGCCCAGCTCGGCCTCCTTGCGGGCGTAGATGTCGCTGGCCCGCTCCTGGAGCAGGTCGGTGAGGGCCTGGGCGTCGTACTGCTGGAGCTCCTCGTCGGTAAACTTGAACTCGTCGGGCCGCAGGAACAGACCGCGGAACTGGGCGCACACCTCCCGCCAGTTCTCGGCGTCCATGTGCTTGAGCTCACCCATGTGGGCCTGCACCTCGGTAGAAATCACGGTGGAGAGCATGGCCTGAACGGACTCCTTCAGGTTCTCCCCGTCCAGCACCTTGCGGCGCTGCTCGTAGATGACCTTACGCTGGGTGTTCATCACGTCGTCGTACTCCAGCACGGTCTTGCGGGTCTGGAAGTTGCGGGACTCCACCTGCTTCTGGGCGTTCTCAATGGCGTTGGAGAGGATCTTCGCGTCAATGGGGGTGTCCTCGTCCACGCCCAGCTTCTCCATCATGCCCATGACCCGCTCGGAGCCGAACAGGCGCATGATGTCGTCCTCCAGGGACAGGTAGAAGCGGCTCTCGCCCGGGTCGCCCTGACGGCCGGCACGGCCGCGGAGCTGGTTGTCAATGCGGCGGGACTCGTGGCGCTCGGTGCCCAGGATGAACAGGCCGCCCGCGGCCCGCACCTGGTCGGCCTCCGCCTTGATCTCGTCCTTGTATTTGGCCTCCGCCTCGGCGAACATCTTCCGGGCGTTGAGGATCTCCTCGTTGTCGGTGTCGGCGTAGCCGGTGGACTCGGCGATGAGCTCGTCGGAGAGGCCGGCCTTGCGCAGCTCGGCCTTGGCCAGGTACTCGGCGTTGCCGCCCAGCATGATATCGGTGCCGCGGCCGGCCATGTTGGTGGCCACGGTGACCGCGCCCAGCTTGCCGGCTTGGGCGACGATCTCGGCCTCCTTCTCGTGGAACTTGGCGTTGAGCACGTTGTGCTTGATGCCCCGCTTCTTGAGCATGGCGGAGAGCTCCTCCGACTTCTCGATGGAGATGGTGCCCACCAGCACGGGCTGGCCCTTCTTGTGGCACTCCTCAATCTGGTTGACAATGGCGCGGAACTTGCCCGCCTCGGTCTTGTAAACCACGTCGGGGTGATCCACGCGCTGCACCGGCTTGTTGGTGGGGATCTCCACGATATCCAGGGAGTAGATGGTGCCGAACTCCTCCTCCTCGGTCATGGCGGTGCCGGTCATGCCGGAGAGCTTGCCGTACAGGCGGAAGTAGTTCTGGAAGGTGATGGTGGCCAGGGTCTTGGACTCCCGGGCCACGGTGACGCCCTCCTTGGCCTCAATGGCCTGGTGCAGGCCCTCGGAGTACCGGCGGCCGTACATGAGGCGGCCGGTGAACTCGTCCACGATGATGACCTCGCCGTCCTTGACCACGTAGTCGATGTCCCGGCGCATCAGGCCCCGGGCCCGGATGGCCTGGTTGATGTGGTGGGACAGGGTGGTGTTTTCCGGATCGGCCAGGTTGGCCACCTGGAACTGCTGCTCGGCCTTGGCGATGCCCCGGGCGGTGAGGGTGACGGTGCGGGCCTTCTCGTCCACCACGTAGTCGGCGTCCAGATCGGGGTCCTCCTCCTCCTTGGTGTCCACGCTGGCCACCCGCTGGCCCTTGAGCTTGGCCACAAAGGCGTCCACCACGGTGTAGAGCTGGGTGGACTTGTCCCCCTGGCCGGAGATAATGAGGGGGGTGCGGGCCTCGTCGATGAGGATGGAGTCCACCTCGTCCACGATGGCGAAGGCGTGGCCCCGCTGCACCATCTCGGTGGCGTAGATGGCCATGTTGTCCCGCAGGTAGTCGAAGCCGAACTCGTTGTTGGTGCCGTAGGTGATGTCGGCGGCGTAGGAGGCCTTGCGGTCCTTGGGCTGGATGTCGTGGATCACCAGGCCCACGGTGAGGCCCAGGAAGCGGTAGACCTTGCCCATCCACTCGCTGTCGCGCTTGGCCAGGTAGTCGTTGACGGTGACGATGTGCACGCCCTCTCCCGCCAGGGCGTTGAGGTAGGCGGGCAGGGTGGCCACCAGGGTCTTGCCCTCGCCGGTCTTCATCTCGGCGATGCGGCCCTGGTGGAGGATGATGCCGCCGATGAGCTGCACCCGGTAGGGCTTCATGCCCAGCACGCGCCAGGCCGCCTCCCGGCAGGCGGCGAAGGCCTCGGGCAGGATGTCGTCCAGGCTCTCGCCATTGGCGATGCGCTGCTTGAATTCGGGGGTCTTGGCCTTGAGCTGCTCGTCGGTGAGCTTGGAGTACTCCCCGTCCAGGGCTTCAATCTTGTCCACGATGGGTTTGATGGCGCGGAGCTCCTTCTCGGAGCTGGTGCCAAAGAGCTTTTTCAACAGTCCCATGCGTCTTGTTCACCTTTCTTGTTCCTGTCCCCGGCGCCTCGGCTCCCAGGACTTGGATGCTAATTCAGTTTCCTAGTATATCATATCCCATGTCAATAAAAAAGGGGAAATTATGAACAAACCCAGCGTTTTGCGGTTTTCCTTCGCGCCTGCGGCGCCAGCACGCAGGGGGCGTAGATGAGGGCACCGGGCCCATAGTTGTTGTCCAGGCCGCCGCGCCTCCCGCTGTGATTCGTCCATTATACCAAAAAAATACGGAAGGTTACAAATTGCTTTTTTCCATTTACGGCCCGGCAGGCAGATGGTACAATAATGTTGTTCCCATCACCCAGTGTAAAGGAGCGTAATATGAAAAAACGGATTGTGCTGTCCGGCCTGTTGGCCGCGGCGCTGACCCTGTCCCTGACGGCCTGCGGCGGGGACAAGATGCCGGAGGAGACCCCGGTACCCACCCCCATCCAGACATCCACGCCGGTGCCCACCCCCACTCCCACGCCGGCGCCTGCCGCTCCCAAGTGGGGGGATCAGGTCTTTGCCAAGACCTTTACCTCCGGCGACGGCGCCACGGTGCTCACCGCCTCCTTCACCCTCCCGCTGATACAGAACACCGACGCCTGCCCCGCCGGGACGGCCATCAACGAGTGGTACAAGGCCGAGGGGGCCAGCCGGATGCTGGAGGCAGAGGAGGCCTATGAGATGGCGGTGGCCGACTACGACGTGTCCAAGGCGGCGGGGTTCCCCTTCTACCCTACCACCCAGGAGATGACCTACCAGATCGCCTACGCCGACGAGAAGGTGATCAGCGTCTGCCGGGACCTGTATGTGTCCAGCGAGGGGGAGGCCCATCCCGCCGTCTTTCTGCTCAGTGAGCAGTTTGACGCCGTGACGGGGGAAAAGCTGGACTTCACCGACTTCTTCACCGACGCCGACGCCGTACGGGCGCGGGTGGTGGACGCCCTGTTGGACCAGCGGAGCGAGCTGGCCGCGGCGGTGGAGCAGGGGACGCTCACCCGGGACGCCATCACCGCCGCGGTGCAGGTGGACAACTTTTACTGTACGGCGGAGGGGTATGTGTTCTGGCTCCAGGGCGGCGCCCTGCCCGCCATGAACAGCCCGCTCTCTGCGGTGCTGACCTATGGCGCCATGAAGGACGTGAGTGTAAATGGATAACGGCAAGCCCCGGGAGGGGCAGCTCTGCCGCCTGGTGATCGACGGCTACGCCAGCGACGGCGCCGGGGTGGCCCGGCTGGACGGGATGGTGGTCTTTGTCCAAGGCGGCATCCGGGGAGAGGCCTGCGACGTGCGCCTTACCCATGTGGGCCGCAGCGCCCTCTGGGGCCGGGTGGAGGAGGTGGTCAACCCCTCCCCCGCCCGTATCTTCCCCCGGTGCCTGCACTACACCAAGTGCGGAGGCTGCCAGTTCCGGCACATGAACTACGCCGAGGAGCTGGAGGCCAAGCGCATCCGGGTGGAGGACGCCCTGCGCCGCCTGGGCGGGGCGGAGATCCACGTCTCCGCCATCCTGGGGGCGGAGCAGGTAGACCGCTACCGCAACAAGGCCCAGTTCCCGGTGGCCAAGGGCCCCCGCATCGGCTTCTACCGCCCCCGGAGCCATGACGTAATCGACGTGGACGACTGCCTGCTCCAGGGGGAGGCGGCCGCCCGCCTGCGGGGGGCCGTGAAGGAGTGGATGGCGGAGTACTCCATCCCCGCCTACAATGAGCGCACCTTCACCGGCCTGGTGCGCCACGTGTATGTGCGCACCAACCGGGCCGGCCGCAGCCTGTGCTGCCTGCTGGTCAATGGCCGGGGCGTCCCCCGGGAGGTCGAGCTGGTGCGCGCCCTGCGCCGGGCCGAGCCCAACCTGGCCGGAATCGTGCTGGGGGTGAACGAGAAGCACAACAACGTGATTCTGGGGGACTCCTACCGCACCCTGTGGGGGGAGGACTTCCTGTCCGACACCCTGTGCGGCCTCACCTTCCGGCTGTCCGTCCCCTCCTTTTATCAGGTCAACCCGGCCCAGACCGAGGTGCTCTACGGCAAGGCCCTGGAGTTCGCCGGCCTCACCGGGGCGGAGACGGTGCTGGATCTCTACTGCGGCATCGGCACCATCAGCCTGGTCATGGCCCGGAAGGCGGGCATGGTGTGGGGGGCCGAGGTGGTGCCCCAGGCGGTGGACGACGCCATCGCCAACGCCCGGCGCAACCACATTGAAAACGCCCGCTTCCTCTGCGCCGACGCGGGGGAGGCGGCCCGCTACCTGGAGGGGGAGGGGGTGCGCCCCGACGTGGTGTGCGTGGATCCGCCCCGCAAGGGGCTGGCCGAGGACGTGGTGGACACCATCGCGGACATGGGCCCGGAGCGGGTGGTCTACGTCTCCTGCGATCCCGGCACCCTGGGCCGGGACGTGAAGCGGTTCGCCGGGCGGGGCTACACCCTCAAAAAGGCCGTGGCGGTGGACATGTTCCCCCGCACCGCGCATGTGGAAACCGTGGCGCGGCTGGAACGGAGCTGAGGCCATGGCGGAGGAGAGACACATCTGCGCCCTGCTGCGGCAGGGCTGCGGCGGCTGCCCCCTGCTGGAGACCCCCTATCCGGAGCAGCTGCGCCAAAAGCAGGCCCGGGTGGAGGCGCTGCTGGGGGAGTTCGGGCCGGTGTCCCCCATCCTGGGGATGGAGCACCCCTGGCACTACCGCAACAAGGCCATCTCCACCTTCTGCACCGGGCCGGGCCGGCGGCTGGACAGCGGCATTTACGCCGCGGGCACCCACCGGGTGGTGCCGGTGGCCTCCTGCCTGCTCCACCACCCCGCCCTGGACGAGGCGGTGGAGGCGGTGCGGCAGGCCGCCCGGCTCTGCCGGTACGAGCCCTACCAGGAGGACCGGGGCACGGGGCTTGTCCGCCATGTGCTGGTGCGCCACAGCCGCGCCACCGGACGGGTGCTGGTGGCCCTGGTGACCGCCGCCCCTGTCCTGCCCGGGGCCAGGGCCTTTGTCTCCAAGGTGCGGGAGCTCTGCCCGCGGGTGGAGACCATTGTGCAGAACATCAATCCCCGCCGCTCCAGCGCGGTGCTGGGGCCGCGGGAAAAGGTGCTCTGGGGCAGGGGGTACATCGAGGACACCCTGTGCGGGGTGCGGTTCCGGCTGGGGGCCTCCAGCTTCTATCAGATCAATCCGGAGCAGACCGAGGTGCTCTACCGCACCGCCCTGGACGGGGCGGGGCTGGACGGCACCCAGACCGTGGTGGACGCCTACTGCGGCGTGGGCACCATCGGCCTGGCGGCGGCGGGGCGGGCCAGGCGGGTGCTAGGGGTGGAGTTCAACCCCAGCGCGGCCCGGTGCGCCGCCCAGAACGCCCGGGCCAACGGCGCGGGCAACGCCCGCTTCCTCTGCGCCGACGCCACGGCCTACCTCCAGGGCATGGCCGCCCGGGGCGAGCGGGCGGACGTGGTGTTCCTGGACCCGCCCCGGGCCGGGAGCACCCCGGAGTTCCTGGGTGCGGTGGACCGGATGGGGCCGGAGCGGATCGTCTACATCTCCTGCAACCCGGAGACGCAGCGGCGGGATCTCCGCCTGCTGGCCGGATGGGGGTGGAGGGCCCGGCTGCTCCAGCCGGTGGATCTCTTTCCCCATACGGAGCATGTGGAGTGTGTGGCGGTGCTGGCCAAAATCCGCGGAGGTGGTATGTGAGGTACGCCGCCTCCGAAGTCAAAACAGCATGGGAGCCTGGCGCGCAACGTGCGGCGCCAGGCTCCCATTTTACTTTGTATGCTACGCTTCCTTCGGCGGCATGGCGGTAGCCACGCCTTTGATCACCACGTCTCCGTGCTGGTTGGTGCATACGGTGTCCAGCTTGACGATATTCTTTTCCGGAAACAGTTCCTGGACGGTACAGGTCGCCGTGACGGTGTCCCCGATATAGACCGGCTTGGTGAATTTCAGCTCCTGGCCCAGATAGATGGTGCCGGGCCCCGGCAGCTTCATGCCCAGCACTGCGGAGATAAAACCGGCCCCCAGGATGCCGTGGGCAATCCGGCCGCCGAACTGGGTCTGGCTGGCGGAAACCTCGTTGGTGTGGGCGGGATTGAGATCGCCGGTGATGCCGGCAAACAGGTATACGTCCGTCTCGGTCACGGTCTTGGTCACGCTGGCGCTGTCGCCCAGCTTCATTTCCCGAATAAGCATTGTTTGACCTCCTGTTCCTGCGTTGTTCCGCTTGAGCTGGGGTTCTGCTGCGCAAGCCCCATTCGCTCCTCCCGGAAGATGCGGCTGTCCATAGTCGTTACATCTGTGATGACTGGTGTGAACTCCATCTGGTCAAGGATATCGCGCTGGATGTCCACGCCCGGGGCGACCTCTTTGAGCGCGACGCCCTCCGGTGTGAGGGCAAACACCGCCCGCTCGGTAATATAGAGGACGGGCTGGTTATGCTTGATTGCGTAGCGGCCCGCAAAGGTCACCTGCTCCACCTGCCTGACCAGCTTTTTGACCTTGCCCTCCCGGAGGAGCTTCAGCGTACCGTCTGCGGCTGAGACCTCCAGGCCGCCGGCGGTGAAGGTACCGCAGTAGACCACCTTCTTGGCGTTCTGTGTAATGTTGATGAAGCCGCCGCATCCGGCGATCTTCGGGCCAAATTTGCTGACGTTCACATTCCCGTCCCCGTCCATTTGGGCCAGGCCGAGAAATGCCGTATCCAGTCCGCCCCCGTCATAAAAGTCGAATTGAACCGGCTGCTCCAGAATGCAGTCCACATTGGTGGCGGCGCCAAAATCCATGCCGCCGGCCGGGACGCCGCCGACGGCACCCACCTCGGTTGTGAGCACCATGCTCTCCAGCCCCTCCTCTGCCGCCACAGAGGCTACGCCCTCCGGCATGCCGATGCCCAGATTGGTTACTGCACAGGGGGTCAGTTCCATGGCCGCCCGCCGGGCAATGATCTTCCGCGCACCCATCGGCAGCGGGGACAGAGCATTCAGAGGGGTGCGGATCTCTCCGGAAAAGGCGGGGTCATACTGGGTGCCGAAGGTCTGCATGTGGTTCTCCGGCCGGGCCACCACAAGCGCATCCACATAGATACCGGGGAGGCGGATGAGCCGTGCGTCCAGGCAGCCGTAGGAGACCACCTTCTCCACCTGGACAATGACCCTGCCGCCGGAGTTATGGGCGGCCTGCGCCTGGGCCAGGGCCTCGGCGTAGACACCCTCCCGCTCAAAGGTACAGTTGCCGCGCTCGTCGGCATAGGTCGCGCGGATAACTGCGATATCAATGGGGAAGGCGGGATAAAAGAGCTTTTCCTCGCCCTCCAGCTCAATCAGCTTGACCATATCGCCCGCTTCATGGGCGGCGCGGTTCATCTTTCCGCCCTCCAGGCGGGGGTCCACAAAGGTGTCCAGGCCGACATGGGTGATCACGCCGGGCCGCTTCGCGGCGATCTCCCGGAACAGCCCGGAGATGACACCCTGGGGGAGGTTGTAGGCCGCCAGCTTATTCTCCGCCGCCAGCCCTCCCAGCTTGGGCGCCAAGCCCCAGTGTCCGCCGATCACCGTTGTGCACATCCCGTCTACAGCCAGGTGGTTAAGCCCCCGCTCGCCGCTGTCACCCTGTCCGGACGCATACACGACCCTCAGCCCTCTCGGGTGTCCGCTGCTCCTGGCGGCCTCCTCCAGCGCAACCATAATCTCCTCCGGATGCATCAGACCGTTTGCAAAGCCGCCGAACGTCACAGTTGCCCCATCGTAAAAATAGGTGTCTACCGCTTGGCGGGCGGTTAATATCTTTGCCATATCGTTTCGTTCCCTTTCTGTAACATAGAATGGCTGTTTTCCTGAAGGCAAAAGCGGAACGGGTCGGCATCCGATTGCGCGGTGCTGACCCGTTCGGACCGGTCCGTTTTATGTGGACTCTGAGTGATCAGATCAGCCCGATGATTGCCATTGTTGCAGCGATCAGCGCCAGGGCGATGGGGGTGATCACGGTCATGACCAGTACGTGAGGGTAGGACTCCTTGGTGGTCACGCCGCAGACCTGGGCCTCCATAACGAAGGTGGGACAGTGGGGCAGCGTGTCCATGCCCATCGCGGCCATGCCGACGACCTTGTAGAGCGCCTGGGGATTGACGGTGCCCAGGGACATGAACTGGTCGGCCATGGTGCTGCAGAAGATCTGGGTGCCGCTGAGGGAGGCGCCGGTAATACCGGAAAATACGTTGGTTACGATGACGGCGGAGATGTAGGGGTTCATTTTGTCGGCGAGCATCATCGCAAAGTTCATGAAGTACTGGAAACCGGCGCAGGCATTGACGACGGACGCAAAGCCCATCAGCGCGGCGGTCAGCAGCAGGGGATTGATGCTGGAGGTAAAGCCTGTAACCAGGTCCTGAACAATGTGGCCCTTGAGATACTTATAATTGGTAATAATTAGAACAATAGCGCCCACGCCCATGGCGGTGTTGATGCCGTCAGAGGCGCTCATGGAGTTGGCCAGCACCAGCTTAAGCACAATAATGACAATATAGGGCAGAATAGCCAGGTGAATGGGGGGCAGTTCCTTACCGCTGGTGCTTCCGGCGATGAGTTCGGCATCGCTCTCAGAGGCTACAAAGCCAATTCCACGGGCACGCAGGGAGTTGGAGGCCCAGGTGAAGTAGAAAATGCCGAAGCCGAAAGCCACTACAAGGAGCACAATTGCCATCGTGGGGGCCGCAAAGGTGGTGACGCCCAGCTTTTCGGACAATGCGATGCACAGCATAGAGGGGGCGCCCGGGGTAACGACATTCAGAACCACGGCTCCATACAGGAAGATGGCGGGCATCAGGAGTTTTGAGACATTGGCTTTGCGGAACATGGGCACAGCCACGGGATAGACGGCAAAAATAATAATAAATGCATTTACACCGCCATAGGCCAAAAGGAAGGTAATAATCAGGGTTCCGGCGACGGTGGCTTTCACGCCGAGGAAGGCGAACAGAAAATTTGCGATAGACTCGGCGGCGCCGCTCTTTTTCATCAGCTCGCTGTAAGCCGAACCAATGGTGAACAGAAACAGGTACGAGCCGAAGGTACTTCCGAGGGAGGCCGCGTAGGTGCCGGTCAGAGTCCCCCAGAACGGGAGCCCGCTGCTTACAATCACGATAACCGAGCCGACCAGGGATGCCACAAAGCCGTTGACACCCTTAAAGGTCAAATAGATCAGGACTGCAACGCCAAGAACCATGCCAATTACGCTGATGATCTCCATACGTTTTCCTCTCTTTCTTATCCAATGATTCCGTACTGGGAGGCGCTCGCTTAACGCTAGGTCAGGACAGTAAAAGCACTATATTTCCATTAAAGAATAATAATGGAATTTAAAGGGCGGACAAGCTCCGGAGGTACTCTGGCCCGTCCCAATTTACCAAATCATATTCCGTTCGGCCTCTTCTCTCAGCCAGTCCCGGAAGTCCGGGTGGGCAATTTTGACCAGGGCCTCAACCCGCTCCCTGATATTCAGTCCCCGCAGCCAGGCGATACCATACTCCGTGACCACGTAGTCGGTGTCGTTTCTGGAAGTGGTGACCGCGGCGCCCCGCGCCAGGAAGGGGACAATTTTTGAGTGCAGCACCTCTTTGCCGTCTGCATCTGTGGCCGAATAGGTGGAATGCATTGCAATGATGGATTTCCCGCCCGGGGACATCTGCGCGCCCTGTACCGTCTCAGACTGCCCTCCGGTGCCGGACCACTGAAGGTTGCCGACGGTTTCAGAGGCGCACTGTCCGGTGAGGTCGATCTCCAGGCTTGCGTTGACGGAGACAAACTTGTTGTTTCTGGCAATGGTGTAGGGATCGTTTGAGAAGGTGGAGGATTTAAAGAGCACGGAGGGGTTGTTGTGGACGAAGTCATAGAGCCTCTGGCTGCCCATGGTGAAGGAGCACACGGAAAAACCGTTCATAAAGCCCTTCTGGGAGTTGTCCACCGCGCCGCACTCAATGAGATCCACCATGGTCTCGGTAAACATTTCCGTGTGGATTCCCAGATGCCTCTTGCTCCTCAGCTCATTTGCCACGGCGTTTGGGATGTTGCCGATACCGAGCTGGATGGTGGAGCCGTCCTCTACAAGAGAGGCCACAAAGGCGCCAATTTTTTTGTCTACCTCGGTGTAGGGCACCAGGGACTTGGTGGGGATAGGGCGGTCGGACTCCACAAGGGCATCCACCTCGGAAATATGTACCTGTGTATCACCAAAGGTGCGCGGAAAGTTGGGGTTGACCTCCAGCAGAACCAGCGCACCCTGATCGATCAGGTCCCGCTCATAGATTGCGCTGACCGAGAGGGAAAAGTAGCCGTGGGAGTCCATGGGGGAGACCGTGGCCAGCACCACGGGCCGGCGGCCCTCGGCCTGCAGGCGCTGTAGAGACTTTCGCAGAACGGAGGTGGAGCTCTGAGGAACGGCGCTGACCAGCTTCTTTTTCTGCGCGTCCCGGAGCCCGGCGGTAAAGAACCAGCCGTTGTGGCTCATGATACCTGCCATCTCGGGGTCCTTCATCGCATCATAATACTGAATGGGAAGGCAGGAGTTCAAAGTAGTGCCTTTTACCCCCGTCTCCTTCAAATGCTGTAGCTTGGACAGGATGGCCTGGGGCTCCGCCGCAGCCTGAGCGGAAAACATGGAATCTCCGTCCTGAATAAGCTCCAAAGCCTGTTCAGCGCTCATTTGTTTCTTCTTGTACAATTCCTGATACTGGTTCACAGGATAACGCTCCTTTCTCGTGGGGCCATGTCTGGTGCGTGGGACAGGGCGCAGAGGAAGGGAATGAACCCCGCCCCACACACCGCCTTTTGAGGAATTTGTCCGGTTATGGGGATTTTGTCTTGCCTGCTTCGACAATTTGATTATAGTTGAAGGGCTATGGTTTGAAAAATACACCTTTTTTATCGCCGCATGAATTTTGGTTATGCCTAAAATAATGTTGCTGTTTTTTGAACTTTAGCCCCGTTTTATTGGAAATTATCCTATATTATAGTCTGTTTTTTCTCTCTGGCTAGTGGCCCGGCACTCTTTGCCGCATCCCGTGTTCCGAAAAGAAATTTGCGAAAAGGCGTCATGTACTTTATAATAAAAATACAATTCGCTCGACTGTTCGAATGGTTTTTTGTGTAGGAGGAATCATGGCTTTGCGGCATCACGGCCTGCGGCGGCTGAGGGAGTATGTATGAAACGAATGCAGCTAGAATATTTTGTGCGTATTGTGGAGGAGAAAAGCTTTACAAAGGCCGCAGAAAAGCTCTTTATCAGCCAGCCTGCACTGAGCAAATCGATCCGCGCCCTTGAGGCGGAGCTTGGTGTAACGCTGTTCAAGCGCGATCCCCGCGAGCTGAGCCTGACCAGCGAAGGGGAAAACGTCTACTGTTATGCGGTGGATATTTTGAATTACTGGCAAAGCCGTACCGCCGAGCTGTTTTCTTTGCTGGAACAGGTAAAGGGTTCTCTGCGGTTTGGGCTTCCACCGTCGGTTGGGAGCGTTTTTTTTTCAAAGATTCTGTTTGAATACGGCTGTAAATATCCGCAGGTTGATTTGCAGATTGTAGAGGGAACCTCCAAAAAGATTGAAGCACTGGTCATGAATGATCAGGTAGACCTGGGCGTGGTGATTGAGCCATACGAAAATCCGCATATGAGGTTAAAGACCGTCTACCGTTCTGATGTGGTGCTGGCAGTGGCGCGGAATCACCGGCTTGCAGAGCGGACAGAAGTGGAGATTGCCGAGCTTAGGGATGAGCCGATGCTGATGGTCTCGAAGGACTATATGTTTCACGACCAGGTGCTTGCCCATTGCCGGCAGGCGGGGTTTACGCCAAATATCACGTTTACCACATCCCAGTGGGACCTTTTGCTGGAAATGACGGCTGAAAACCAGGGTGTGACCCTAATTGGGCGGCCTTTGGTGGAAAAGCTGTACAGCGGCAGGATCAAGTGCATCTCACTTCAAAATCCGGAGTTTTTGTGGACACTTGGCTTAATATCAAAAAAATGTAAAACGCTTTCCGGCGCTGCAAAGAGCCTTTGGAATTTTTGCGATGAAGTTTGAGGGGGACCAGACATCACAGCCGGCTGCAAACCTGCCTGCTCCATCTGAAAAACGCCGGGGACAGAACTGTACCGCACAGTCCTGTCCCCGGCGTTTTAGAACATTCTATATGTGAGGGCCTTCCGTACGAGGCTCCGGAGGGCCTATTCCAAATCATATACACAATATGAAGGAACGCCCCGCCTCCCGTTCGGGAGGCGGGGCGCTCTGCTGGCCGGGCACGGGGGACGGGGGGAGGACATAGGATAGGATGCAGAGAAAACGGCCCGACAGCCGCTCTGCCAAATGCTCTGAAAAGGAGAATGCCGCGTGTCAGAATATTGTATGCCTCCCCTTGGGGGGTATTCCAACGGAGAGTGCGCCATGAACCGCATCAATGCCCAGCCGGAGCGGCGGCCCTGCGTGTGCTCCCCCTGCCATCCGGTTCCGCCCTGCCCGCCAATTCCACCCTGTCCGCCGACTCCCCCTCCCATTCCAGGCCCGACCGGCCCGGTTGGACCGACCGGCCCTCAGGGGATTCCGGGACCGGACGGTCCCACCGGCCCTGCGGGCCCCATGGGTCCCCAGGGCGGGACAGGTGATCCAGGCCCCACCGGCCCGACGGGGCCCACTGGCTTGACGGGGGCGACGGGCCCAACCGGCCCCACCGGCGCCGTGGGTCTGACGGGTGCGACGGGTCCCGCAGGCCCGACAGGGCCCACTGGCCTGACGGGTCCGACGGGCCCAACCGGCCCCACCGGCGCCGTGGGTCTGACGGGTGCGACAGGTCCCGCAGGCCCGACGGGGCCCACTGGCCTGACGGGTCCGACGGGTCCGACCGGCCCCACCGGCGCCGTGGGTCTGACGGGTGCGACAGGTCCCGCAGGCCTCACGGGGCCCACTGGCTTGACGGGTGCGACGGGTCCGACGGGCCCGACCGGCCCCACCGGCGCCGTGGGTCTCACGGGTGCGATAGGTCCCGCAGGCCCGACGGGGCCCACTGGCCTGACGGGTCCGACCGGCCCGACTGGCCCAACTGGCCCGACTGGGCCAAGAGGCGAGACAGGCGCAGCAGGCGCCACAGGCCCGACCGGCCCGTCCGTGACCCCGGCGACCGCAGTGGCGAACGCCACCAGCGCCGCGGACGTGGTGACACGGTTTAACCAGCTTCTGGAAAACCTGCGGGCGGCCGGGCTGCTGGGCACCTGAGTACAGGCACCAAAAAAACGCCGCGGGCGGCGCTGCTGCGCCGCCCGCGGCGTTCCTATAAGGGGGATTGCTTTGTGAAGATTGTGGTTTATGCCATTTGCAAAAATGAGGCCGGACATGCGGAACGCTGGATGGCCTCCATGGCGGAGGCAGACGGGGTGTATGTGCTGGACACCGGCTCCACCGACGGGACCGCGGAGCGCCTGCGTGCCCTGGGGGCGGTGGTTGTGGAAGAGAGGGTGGAGCCCTGGCGGTTTGACACGGCCCGCAACCGCTCTTTGGAGCTGGTACCGGAGGACGCGGACATCTGTGTGTGTACCGATCTGGATGAGGTGTTTCACCCGGGCTGGCGGGCGGCGCTGGAGGCGGCCTGGACGGACGGGACCACCCAGGCGGTCTACCGCTATACCTGGAACTTCAACGCCGACGGCTCCGAGGGCACCGTGTTCTGGATTGAGAAGATCCACGCCCGCCGGGGATACCGCTGGACCCACCCGGTTCACGAGGTGTTGGAGCGGCAGGAGGGCTGGGGACCGGGGCGGAAGTGCACAGCGGAGGGGGTGCAGTTGGACCACCACGCCGACCCCGCCAAATCCCGGGGGCAGTACCTGCCCCTGCTGGAGCTGTCGGTGGCGGAGGCCCCGGAGGACGACCGCAACACCCATTACCTGGGCCGGGAGTACCTGTTCTACGGCCGGTGGGACGACTGTATCCGCACACTGGAGCGCCACCTGTCCCTGCCCACCGCCGTCTGGGCGGATGAGCGGTGCGCCTCCATGCGGTTTCTCGCCCGGGCGTGGCGGCAGAAGGGCCGGCCGGAGCAGGCCCGGCGGTGGCTGTGGCGGGCCATCGGGGAGGCCCCTCACCTGCGGGAGCCCTACCTGGAGCTGGCGCGCCTACTCTATGAGGAGGCGGAGTGGGACGGGGTGGTGTACCTGTGCCGTCAGGCCCTGGCAATTACCGACCGCCCTCAGACCTATATCTGCGAGGCGGAGGCGTGGGGGAGCCTGCCCTGGGATCTCCTCTCTCTGGGGCTGTACCACACCGGGCGGCGGGGCGAGGCCCTGGAGGCCGCCCGGCAGGCCCTGGCCCTGTCTCCGGAGGATGGGCGCATCCGGGACAACGTGGCATTCCTGGCGGGCTAGCTCTCCCGGGCCGCCGCCGTCCGGCGGCGGGACAGCGCGTCCAGAAGCCAGGGCCATACCAGTGCAAAGAAAAGACCAAACAGACTGCCCAGCACGTTGTTGCATACCCGGATGGCGGCCGCGGGGCCGGGACCGAAGAGGGCGCTGGCGGTGAGCAGGGCGCCCAGACAGTTGAACACGGTGCAGAAGCCGTAGCTGGCGCACAGGCCCAGGCAGAGCCCCGACAGGATGCCCAGGCCGCCGTGGAGGGCGGGCGGGCAGAGCTGATAGAGCAGGCAGAACAGCAGGGAGCCGCCCAGCACGCCGCCCACCCGGCCTGCCGCCCGCCGGACGGGGTGGGACCCGTAGGCGGTGAGAATGGAGCTGCACGAGAAGCCCACCCACATGATGCGGGGCAGGCCCAGCAGCTCCCCAGTGAGCACCGCCAGGCTGATGCCCACGGCCACCCGGAGCTGCCAGCGGCACTTTTCATCGGCGAGGGAAAAGGCGCGGAGTACCGCCCGGAAGGGGCGCTCCGGTGTCCTGCCCCGGTGGTTATGGTAGAGCACCGCGGCGCACAGGGCGAAGCCCAGCAGCATCTCCAGCCCCCGCAGGGCGAGCGAGCGCCCGCTGACCGGATTTCCATACAGGAAAAGATAGCTGAACAGGTAGAGGGAGGCGTTGCCCAGCTCGGGCTGGTCGGCGGTGATGAGCAGCAGCACTCCGATACAGAACAGGTTGAGAAGCAGGTGGAGCAGGGGCCCGCCCAGAGGGGCCAGGGCGGGCCCGAGCGTGAGCAGGGCGAAGGCGGCCGCCATGTTCCGCAGGGTGTCGGCCATGCGGTAGTTGTAATGGACAAAGCGGCAGCTGAGCAGCAGACAGAAAATGACCACCGCCGCGGGGCTGTTGGCCCCACCGAACAGGGCGGTGAGGGCGGAGATAAACACCACCGCAAACCCCACACAGGCGGCGTCCCGGGCCAGCAGGGCCAGGAGAAGCCGCCTGCGCTCGGCCCCGGCGGCCTGGCGGAGCAGGCCCTTGAGCTGGGGCACCCCCAACTGCATCAGTCCATAGAAGGACACGGCTCCCCACCCCCTTTCACGGCCGCGGCGTCCAGGCGGCGGTTGGCCTGGGTGATCTCCTCCATCAGCCGGGTGAACTCCGCCTCCCCCAGCCCCTCCCGCATCCGGTAGAGGGGGGAGAGATACGCCCTGCACCCGTCCTGGAGGGCCTGCCGTCCCGCCTGGGTGAGAGACAGGGTATAGCTGCGCCGGTCGGTGGGGGAGGGGGCGGCCGCCACCAGCGCCCGCGCCCGCAGGCCCCGGATGAGGCGGCTGACGTTCACCTGCTGTAAGCCCATGCTCCGGCTCAGGCCCAGGGGGGTCACCGGCTCCTCCGCCATCCACAGGCGGGCAAGCAGCTCCAGCTCCGACCCGGTCAGGGGCAGGCGCTGGTGGACGGCGGCCCGCCGGGCCAACTGCCGCAGCTGCTGCATATACTCTGACATTTGAACCCAATCCGGTTTCACAAAATCGTCCTCCATATACTTATCTATAATATATATTATTGATAAGTATATTACTCCGCCAGGCGCATCCTGTCAAGAGCGCCCTGCGCATTGACATTCCCGCGGAGAAAATAGTATAATAAAAAATACGTACCGGGGCATGGCCCCGTTGGGAGAGAAGGATACAGGGGGCGGAGCGCATATGAGCGATACCAATGATAAAATTCGGATTGTGCAGGAGACGGTGGCGGGCAAGGAGATCACCTTTGCCCACGTCATCGGCGGGCCGGCCCCCATCATCTATCAGAAGCTGGGCCTGAACCCGGCCATCGACTACGGCGCCGCCGCCATCGGCATCATGAACATGACACCGCCGGAGTCGGCGGTGATCGCCGCCGACATCGCAGTGAAGAGCGGCGACGTATACCTGGGCTTTGCCGACCGCTTTACCGGCACGGTCATCATCACGGGCGAGCTGGCGGACGTCACCTCTGCCCTGACGGAGATTGTAAACTACTTCCGCGATGAGCTGGGGTATGTGGTGTGCAGGATCACCAAGCGGTAAGAGGCGCGGCGATGGGGAAGCGTATGACACGGGAGGAGTTCCTGGAGGCGGTATTCTCCCGGCGGTATGAGGAACTCAAGGGCAGGGAGCTGCGTACGGTCCGGGTCCGGGTGGTGGGCAAGGAGCTCTCTCTGGCCCAGCTCATCGGCGTGACGGACCGGCGGGTCTATGAGAACCTGGGGCTGCACATCGGCACCCATCTGGGGGAGGATCACACCGGCCAGTCCATCGGCCTGCTGCACCTGACCCCGTGGGAGGCCACGGTGGTGGCCGCCGACGTGGCCATGAAGAGCGGAAACGTGGAGCTGGGCTTTCTGGACCGGTTCAGCGGCGCGGTGATCCTTTTGGGCAGCCGGGCGGAGGTCAAGAGCGCCCTGGAGCATGTGGTGGAATTTTTCCGGACGGAGCTGGGCTTCACCGTCTGTGAACTTACGGAGCGGTGACAAAGAGAGATGAAGAAGTTATTTCTGATGGGCCGGAGCGAGGCGGGCAAGACCTCCCTGACCCAGATTTTATCGGGCGAGGAGCTGCACTACCACAAGACCCAGTACACCAACACGGGGACGGACATCATTGACTCGCCGGGGGAGTATTCGGAGACCAAGCGGTGCGGGCTGGGGCTGGCCTGCTTCTCCTTTGAGGCGGACGTGCTGGCCCTGCTGATGGCGGCTGACGAGCCCTTCAGCGTTTTTGAAGCCAACTGCCAGTGCTTCACCAACCGGCCGCTCATCGGCATCATCACGAAGATTGACTCCCCCTACGCCAACGTGCCCATGGTGCGCAACTGGATGGTCAACTCCGGCTGTGAGCGGATTTTCGAGGTGAGCAACCTTACCAGGGAGGGCATTCAGGAGCTGCTGGACTATTTGCAGGAGGACCCTGTCAGGCTGACGCTGGAGCAGGCCAAGGCGCGGCAGCGCCTCGGCCTGACGGAGTGGGAGGACGCCTCCCGCTTCGGGCTGGCCTGACCGCCCCGGAGCGGAGACTGCCCCGCAGGGCGGTTCGGAGCGCCGCCGCCGCTTTGCGCCGGCGCTTGGCGCGGGGATGAACCGTCAGGGTTCCCTTTCATGCCGGATCAAACGACTTTTAGAAACGGTTTTAAAGATTTAAACAGTCTTCCAGCCTGTCGAAAAGAGGGCTTCGGCAGGCTGAGGGCCGCGCCCATGGCGCGGCCCGTTTGCGCGTTTTGGGGCGGATGCGCATCCCCTTCTGGACAGGCCGCTTATTTCGTGTTAGGATTACGTGAAGAACATTCCGCCCGAATTTTGTCGGGCGATCCGCAACTTTTTGCAGGCTGCCCGCGTCTGTACGTTGGCACGGAAAGGAGGCCCAAATGCGCCTGTTGTTCAAGCAGCGGTTTCTCTCCTGGTTTGACAGCTATGACATCTATGACGAGGAGGGGCGCACCGCCTATACCGTGGAGGGCAAGCTGTCCTGGGGACACCGGCTGGAGATCTACGGCCCGGCCGGAGACCACCTGGGGACGGTAAAGGAAGAAGTGCTGACCCTCCTGCCCCGGTTCGCCCTCTATGCGGGGGAGGAATACCTGGGGTGCATCCGCAAGGAATTTGCCCTGTTTCACCCCCGGTTTACACTGGACTGCAACGGCTGGGAGGTGGAGGGCAGCTTTCTGGAGTGGGACTACGCCGTCACCGACCCGGCGGGGCGCACAGTGATGGCCGCGTCCAAGGAGCTGCTCCACTGGACCGACACCTATGTGCTGGACATCGCCCGGCCGGAGGACGCCCTGCTGTGCCTGATGATCGTGCTGGCCATCGACGCGGCCAAGTGCTCCGCCGGAAACGGCTGAACCGGCCGCCGGAGGAACTTGGCGCGGCTAAATCCCGGCCTGTGTGGAATAGTAGCTGTACCACACAAGGAATCGGGGTATGCTGCTATGCTGGAATCCGCCGCTGTCCGCGCGCTGTTGCTGTCCCTGGCCGCCGGGCTGTCCACCCTGCTGGGGGCGCTGGTGGTCTTTGCCGCCCGGAGAAGGAGTGAAAAGCTGCTGGCGGTCTCCCTCGGCTTTGCCGGGGGTGTGATGCTGGCGGTGTCCTTCACCGACCTGTTCCCCACGGCGCGGGAGCACCTGACTGCATCCCTGGGCGGCCGCCCAGGGGCGCTGGCGGCGGTGCTGTCCCTGGCCGCGGGCATCGGCTGCGCCGCCGCCCTGGACCACCTGGTTCCCCACGACGCCTTTGACGCCGACACCGGCGAGGCCCCCCACAAAAACCTGTTCCGGGTGGGCTTTGTGTCGGCGCTGGCCATGGCCCTGCACAACTTCCCGGAGGGCGTGGCCACCTTTCTGGCGGGGTATGAGGATCTGACCCTGGGGGTGAGCATCACCCTGGCCATCGCCCTGCACAACATCCCGGAGGGTATTTCGGTGGCCATGCCCGTGTGGTACGCCACCGGAAGCCGGCGGCGGGCCTTCCGCTGCACCCTGCTCTCCGGCCTGACGGAGCCGGTGGGGGCGGTGCTGGCCTTTGCGCTGCTGCGTCCCTTTCTCAACGGGCTGCTGCTGGGGGTGCTGTTCGGCGCGGTGGCCGGGATCATGGTCTATATCGCGGTGGAAGAGCTCATCCCCTCCTCCCGGCAGTACGGCCACGACCGGCCGGCCCTGTGGGCCACGCTGTGCGGCATCTGCGTGATGCCGCTGACCCATTTATTTCAAACCTGAAAAGGCGGGTGTATCCCACATTGGAGCTCGACTACAACAAGCTGCTGGACATGGTCAGTGAGATGGGCTACCGGCTCATGAAGAGCGGTGCGGAGATCTACCGGGTGGAGGAGTCCATTCAGCGGCTTCTCCAGGCCTACGGTGCCCCACGGGGGGAGGTCTTTGCCATTCCCAACTGCCTGATGGTCAGCCTGACCTCCCCCGACGGCCGGCCCGTGACCCAGATCCGCCGGATGCCAACCCACGGCACCGACATCTACCTGCTGGAGAAGTACAACGGCCTGTGCCGCCGCCTGTGCCGGGAGACCCCCGCCTTTGAAGAGGCGCTGGAGCAGATGGAGGCCATTACCCGCACCCACCGGGTCTACTCCCTGCCCACCCAACTGGCTGCCCACTTCCTGGGCTGCGGCATGTTCTCCCTGTTCTACGGCGGAACCCCGGCCGACGGGCTGTGCGGAGGGCTGTGCGGCATGGTCATCGGCCTTTGTATGGCGCTGATGACCCGGCTGGGCGCCAACCTGTTCTTCCGTACCATCGCCGGCGGCGCGGCCTCCGCCCTGGCGGCCGTGGCGCTCACCCGGCTTGGGGTGGGGCAGAACCAGGACCTCATCATCATCGGCGCGCTGATGGCCCTGGTGCCCGGCATCGCCATGACCAACGCCATGCGGGACATCATGGCCGGCGATATGGTGGCGGGCATCAGCAAGGCGGCGGAGGCGCTGCTCATCGGCGCGGCCATCGCTCTGGGCACCGCCCTGGCCCTGGGCCTGACCCGGATGGTGACGGGAGGCGCGCTATGAGAGAGGCCCTTCTTTATCTCCTGCCCTGTGTCTACGCCTTCCTGGCCTGCATCGGCTTTTCCATGCTGTTCAACATCCACGGCGCCGGCATGCTCATCTGCGCCGGCGGCGGGGCCCTGGGCTGGCTGTGCTACCTGCTCACCGGGCCGCTGGTGGGCAACGATATTATCCAGTCCTTTTTTGCCGCCCTGGTCATCTCGGCCTGGTCGGAGGTGATGGCCCGGCTGCGCAAGTGCCCGGTGACCAGCTACCTGCTGGTGGCCCTCTTTCCCCTGGTGCCAGGCGGCGGCATCTACTACACCATGGAACACGCCCTGAACGGCGACACCGAGCTGTTTCTGGACACACTGATGCATACACTGGGCCTGGCGGGCGCGCTGGCGGTGGGCGTGCTGCTGGTGGCCTCCGTAGTCCGCCTGTTCACCACCTACCAGTCCCGCCGCCGGGGCTGAGAGAGGAGAGATACCATGCCCCGCTATGAGGTTGTCCTGTTTGACGCGGATCATACTCTGTTTGACTTTGACCGGGCCGAGCGTGAGGCCCTCCGCCAGACGCTGGAGGAGGCGGGACTGCCCGCCGACGGGGAGACCGAGGCGCGCTACTTATCCATCAACCGGGCGCTCTGGAACCGGCTGGACCGGGGTGAGGTGCGCCGGGAGTGGCTGGTGGTAGAGCGGTTTGCCGCCCTGCTGCGGGCCCTGGGCCGGACGGGAGATGCCGCGGCCCTCAACCGGGCCTACCTGGACCACCTGGGGGAGGGCTCCTACCTCCTGCCGGGGGCTCAGGCGCTGTGCCGCGCCCTGGCCCCCCGCTGCACCCTGGCCATTGTCACCAACGGCGTGGCCCGCGCCCAGCGCCGCCGCTTCGAGGCATCCCCCCTGAACGGCCTCATCCCCTGGCTGTTTATTTCGGAGGAGCTGGGGGCCAGCAAGCCAGACCCCGCCTTTTTTGCCCCGGTGCTCCGTACACTGGGGAATCCAGACCCCCGCCGGGTGCTGATGGTGGGGGACAACCTCCTGGCCGATATCCAGGGGGGCATCCAGGCCGGGCTGGACACGGCTTGGTACAATCCGGGCCGGCTGCCCGGCGACCCCGCCATCGTCCCCACCTGGGAGGTGGACGGATACGCGGCGCTCCAAGCGCTAATTCTCAAAGAAGAAAAAAACAATATTTAATCGAGGTGTCCCAGTTGCCATCCCAATATCAGCCCAAACGGGCGCAAAACAGGCCGCGCAGGCACAATCCGCTGCCTCTGCTGGCGGCGGCCGCGGCGGTGTGCCTCGGCCTGATCCTGATCCCATCTCTGGGCCGTGCCCCAGAGGAGCCCACCGCCGCAGCGAGCCCGCCTGCGGCGGCCACTCCCACCCCGACAGCCGCACCCACGCCGGAGCCCACACCCACGCCGGAGCCGACCCCTGCGGCCTTTGATTTCACCCAGCCCGCCCCTGCCGCCGAGGCGGTGGAGATGGATTACTTTGCCGATGCACTGTTTATAGGCGACTCCCGCACCGACGGCCTGCGCCTCTACAGCGGCATTAAGGGGGCGGACTTTTACTGCTACAAGGGACTGACCGTGTTCGAGATGGACGACCGCGCCGTGGTGGAGCTGGACGGCGGCAAGTACACGGTGGAGCAGGCCCTGGAGAAGGGGCCCCAATACGCCAAAATCTATATATCCCTGGGCATCAATGAACTGGGATATTTTAATGATGAGGCGTTCCACCAGACCTTTGGTGATTTCCTGAAGCAGGTTAAGGCCAGTCAGCCCGGCGCGGTGGTCTATCTGGAAAATCTGGTGCCGGTGAACGCGGAGAAGTGCGCCGCCAACAAGCAGCCTTACTATGTGAATAACGACCGGGTGGCCGCCTACAACGCCATTTTTCCCCAGTTGGCTGAGGAGTACCAGGTAGTGCTCCTGGACGTGGCGGACGCCCTCACCGACGAAAACGGTATTCTCCCCGCCGACGCCACCGTGGACGGGGTGCACTTTACCAAGGCATGGTACCAGAAGTGGCTGGCCTACCTGATGGAGCACACCGTGGATGCGGACTGCTATGCGGCGGGCCAGACCGCCGCGGAAGGAGCGAATGAAACATGAAATCCCTGTTGATCCGCCTGATGCCGGCGGCCCTGCTGTGCCTGGCCCTCACCGCCTGCGGAGGCGGCGGGGCGGTGGGCCAGACCCCCTATGACCCGGAGACGGCCGCCCAGGCCCTGCTGGACTCCGGCGCGTTCAGCGATGCCTTGGACACCGTAGACCAGGACACCGCCGCCGCCCTGTACGGAATTGATGCTGACACCATCACCGGCAGCGCCGTCTACACCTCCCTGTCCGCCGGGGCGGAGGAGATTGCAGTGCTGGTGCTCACCGATGAGGACGCGGCAGCGGCCGCCCTGGATGGGCTGGAGGCCAGGGTAGCCGACCAGAAGGCTGTGCTGGAGAGCTACCAGCCCGACGAGGTCTCCAAGCTGGACAGCGCCATTGTGGAGCAGCGGGGCAACTCCGTCCTGCTGGCCGTGGCCGCCGATGCTGAAAAAGCCCGGGCCGCCCTGGACGGGCTGGAGTAACCTGCGTCCCCCCAAAAAAGTGCCGGGTACCGGCACTTTTTTTCAAACTTTTTGGGCTGGTGCCGCGTCTAAGCAACAGAAGCAGGAAGGAGCGCCCGGACCTTGGAACAGACTGTCCGCCAGCAGTTGAGCGACTATATTGTGGCTCACCAGGAGGAATTTTACCGCCTGGCGTACAGCTATGTCAAAAACCGGGATGCGGCGCTGGACGTGGTGCAGGAGAGCATTGTCAAGGCTCTGGCCAAGTCGGATACACTGCGCAGGCCGGAGTATCTCAAAACCTGGTTTTACCGCATCCTGCTCAACGAGAGTATGAACCACCACCGCCGCGCCAAACGGCTGGTACCCCTGGAGGACACCCTGCTGGAAACCCCGGTGCCCGCCCGGGACCCCGGGGAGAGGCTGGATCTCTATGACGCCATCGAGCGCCTGGACTGGAAGGAGCAGACCGTGGTGCGCCTGCGCTTTTTCGAGGACATGAAGCTGGAGGAGATTGCGCGGGTGACCAACACCAACTTGAACACCGTGAAATCCAGGCTCTATAAGAGCCTGCGCCGTCTGCGGGAGCTGACAGAGGAGGAGTGCTGATATGCCGGATATGTGGGAACGGGCCAGGGTGCGCCATGAGAGCACGCCGGTGCCGGAGGAGCTGGAATTTGCCGTAGCCTCTGCCTTGCGGGCGGGCCAGCGGCGGCTGCGGGGCCGCCGGGCGCTTCGCTGGAGCGTGAGCGGGGTGCTGGGGGGCTGCGCCTGCTTTGTGCTGCTGGTCAACGCCAGTCCGGCCTTTGCCCGGGCGGTGTCCGACGTGCCGGTGCTGGGCGGTCTGGCCCGGGTGGTCACCGTCACGGAGTACCACATCGACGAGCGGGAGCGCCTTATCGACGTGCGCCTGCCCGCCCTGGAGCTGCCCGGGGACACCGACCTGGAGCAGCGCATTAACCTGGCCATTCAGACCCGCATCGACCAGGTGCTTCAGGAGGCCGAGGACCGGGCGCGGGCCATCCGCGACGCCTATGTGGCCACCGGCGGTGCGGAGGAGGACTTCATCCCCGTCATGATCGATGTTGACTACGAGATCAAGTGTCAGAACGACCATTATCTGTCCTTTGTGCTCACCGAGACGGAAACCCGGGCCAATGCATACACCGAGCTTTATACCTATAACATTGACCTCCAGGCCGGGCGGGAGCTCACCCTCCGGGATATGCTGGGGCCGGACTATAAGGAACTGGCCAACGAGGCCGTGCGGGCGGGCATCGCCGCCCAGGAGGCGGAGAGCCCCGACAACATCTACTTCCACGGGGAGGAGGGGGTGGAGGGCTTCCCCTCCATCGCCGATGACCAGCGCTTTTATATCAATGAGGCGGGCAATCCGGTATTGATTTTTGAGAAGTATGAGATTGCCCCCGGCTACATGGGCCAGCCGGAATTTGAGGTGCCCATGCCCAAGTAACCGGATGGGCCGCCGGAGCGCCGTGCGCGGGAGCTGTATCAGCTCCCGCGCATTTTTTATTCCTGCGTGCCGGCACAGACAGGGAAAAAGACGCTGTGTATAAAATTGCAGAAAAATAGGCCTCTGTTGGAAAGGATATGAGATTGGACCGTAAAACAGCGGTTTATCCAAAGGAAAAGGGAGAAGAAAGCCGCCTGGTTATGCATATTTATGCTTGACAAATGGGGCTTGCAGTGGTATCTTTTATACATAAATATTCGAAAACATACGAATATTATACACTGTAAGAGGAAAGAGTAAGGTGAAGAGCATGAAGAAGCACAAAACACTCGGCAACGCGCTGTCCATGCTGACGGCATCGGCGCTGCTCCTGTCCCTGTGCGTCATCCCGTCTGCGGCCGCAGACAGCGCAGCGGCCCCCGCCGCTGTGTTTGAGAACACCAGCGGTGACGGCGGGAGCAACGGCATCTCCCTGTCCGCCGAGCGGACCTTCCAGGCCAGCATCCCGGTGGACATGACCGAGGCCGAGGCCAAGGAGGCCGCCTCCTCCGTGACCTGGACCCTGACGCCCGATGCGGACGCGCCGGATTACTTGGACGATACCCAGTTTCCCAACCAGACCGAGGGCGGTCCCCTGAGCGCCTGGCTGTGCCAGGACGGCGAGACCCCCCTTTTTACCGACGTGGCCACCGCCGCCGAGACGGTGGACGGCCAAGTGTACCTGACCGTCACCTTCGCCAACCAGTGCTACTTCGGTGACGATCTCAGCGTGCCCCACAGCAACGGCGGCTCCTATATGGATGTGTGCGGCTACTTCACGCTGTCCGCCGGGCTGGACGGCAAGACCCTGGGCTCTGTGGATCTGAAGGTGGCGCCCTACGACAACTTCCACACCATGTCGGAGATCTATGACGAGCTGGACGCGCTGGTGGACTACGCCGCCGGCCACACTGACCTCTACGTGGAGCAGTTCTCCATGGGCCAGAGCCAGGGCGACAACGGCCTGGAAAGCCTGGATATGCCTTATCTGATTGTGGCCAAGGACAAGGCCGCGGTGGATAAGTGGCAGGAGATCAAGGCGGAGGCGGAGAGCGATCCCACCGCCCTGCTGAAGAAGCTGGAGAGCGGCGCCCTGGGCGACTACCAGGTGCCCGTCATGTACTCCAATATTCACGCCAATGAGGTGGCCGCCAGCGACGGCATCCTGGCCTTTGCCTGGATGCTGGTGGAGACCGCGGCCTCTGAGAGCGGCACCATCGACTACGACAAGCTCACCGGCTTCACCGCCGCCGGTAAGGCCGAGCTGGCCGAGCAGATGGGCCCTGCGGGTGAGGAGGGCTCCGTGGCCGTCCCCGACCTGGTGGCCAATGACGCCACCTACCTGGGCTACATCAAAGGCGAGAACGCCGACGGCACCACCGCCTCCATCTCCACCCAGGTGGAGCTGGAGAAATACTACACCATTGACACTGTGACGGTGGACGTGGACGAGCTGCTCTCCGACGTGTTCTTCATCATCGTCCCCGAGGAGAACGTGGAGGGCCGGACCTACCTGACCCGTACCTCCTCCGGCGGCTTTGACCTCAACCGGGACAACTCCTTCCAGACCCAGGCCGAGACCCAGAACATGGCCAGGCTGATCGCCGAGTGGAACCCTGTCAGCCTCACCGAGTTCCACGGCCGGGTGCAGGCCTTCCAGTGCGAGCCCTGCGATCCCCCCCACGAGCCCAACTTTGAGTACGATCTGCTGGCCGAGCACCTGATGGGCGGCGGCGAGGCCCTGGGCATCGCCGCGGTGGCCAACAACGGCGGCCACAACAGCTACGTCATCCCCCAGCGGGACTACCTGACCTACACCGGGGCGAAGACCGCCGACGGGGACGACCAGACCCAGTGGCTCGACCCCTGGGACGACATGTCCACCAGCTACACCCCCCAGTACGCCATGCTCCACGGCACCGTCTCCTACACCGTGGAGGTGCCCGCCTATGACGACTACATGGTGCAGGGCGTCGCCTACGGCCAGCTGGGCCAGTCCGTCTACATCGCCGAGCACAAGGACGGCTACCTGACCAACCAGACCAAGATCTTCGAGCGGGGCGTGACCAACGCCAACTCCGACGCCTACGAGCTGGTGGGCCAGTGGTTCTGCGACCAGTACGACGTGGAGGGCGCGGAGGCCGACCTCTTCCGGCCTGAGTACGACGGGGAGGGCCAGAACGGCAATTTCTACCCCGAGTGCTATATCATTCCCATGGACGGCGTCCACCAGTCCAACCTCCAGGCCGCCGCCGAGATGATGGAGTACCTGACCCGCAACGGCGTCCAGGTCAGCCTCACCGACCAGAGCTTCACCTACAACGGCGTGGAGTACCCCGCCGGCACCCTAATCGTGTCCATGTACCAGGCCAAGCGGAGCGTGGCCAACGGCGTGCTGTACGACGGCACCGTGATTACCGGCTGGCCCGTCCTCTACTCCGAGGGCATCACCGCCTTCGACAAGGTGCGGGGCTTCGACATGGTGGTGTGCGCCGAGCCCGCCGCCTATAAGACCATCTCCGCCGCCTGCGGCGACGTCCTGGACTACGAGGAGACCCTGGATTACGTGGCCTCCCTGACCTCCTCCTTCTCCGGCGTGAAGGACGCCCAGGTGGTGCTCATGAACGCCTCCGAGGACTCCACTGCCGCCGTCAACGCCCTGCTGAAGGCCGGCAAGTCCGTCTCCCTCATCACCGAGGGCCAGTACGAGGGCAGCTTCCTGGTGTCCTACGCCGACTGGCAGAGCGTGGCGGGCGACTACCTGCTCTCCGGCGTGGGCGTGACCGACGCCCCCGCGGCCCTGGCCATCCCCAAGGCCCCCGTGGTCTACATCTCCGGCAAGCCCGCCGACAACGACAAGGGCTTCGTCAAGACCACCCTGGTCAGCGGCTCCTACGAGTACAACTACGACCGGCAGGCCATGCGCACCCTGGGCTTCACCGTCACCGACGACGCCTCCCAGGCCGACCTGATCATCGGCGCGGCCGCCCTGGACGAGCAGGCCCTGGCCGCCGTCAAGAGCGGCACCCCCTACATCGGTTACGGCTCCAAGGCCATGAAGTCCGCCGTCTCTCTCTTTGACGAGGGCGCGCTGGTGCGGGAGACCGTCAGCCCCAACGCCATGGATGCCCTGGCCTACGTCACCTACCCCACCGACAGCCTGATCACCGCCAGCTATGTGGCCGAGGGCGACGACCTCCTCTACGGCTACGGCGCCGGCTACTTCGCCGCCATCCCCGCCGGCGCCCAGGTGCTGGTGCAGCTGGACGGCTCCAAGGAGCTGCTGGAGGGCTTCCTCCCCGCCGACGGCGAGCACTTCGACGACTTCCTGGACGACTCCATCCAGGCCATCTCCTACCAGGGCGCGGGCGCGGACAACGCCCAACTGGACGTGGTGCTCTTCGCCAACACCCTGACCAACAAGACCAACCAGCGGGATGAGTACAACTTCATCTCCAACGCCGCCTGGGCCGCCGTGCTGAACGACACCGGCTACTCCGACGTGGCCCCCAACGCCTGGTACGCCGAGGCCGTGGCCGCCGTCACCGGGCAGGGCCTGATGAACGGCGTCACCTCCAAGGCCTTCGGCCCTGACGTGACTACCACCCGGGGCATGCTGGTCACCGTCCTCCACCGCATGGCGGGCGAGCCCGCCGCCTCCGCCTCTGCCGGCTTTGCCGACGTGGCCGCCGGCTCCTACTGCGCCGCTGCCGTGGATTGGGCCTATGAGGCCGGAATCACCTCCGGCGCCAGCAGCACCGGCTTCGCCCCCGACAGCGCCCTGACCCGGGAGCAGGCCGTCACCCTGTTGTGCAACTACGCCGAGGCCCAGGGCCTGGACGTGAGCGCGGCCGCCGACCTGTCCGGCTACCCCGACGCCTCCGCCGTGTCCGCCTTCGCACAGGACGCCGTGGCCTGGGCGGTGGACGCCGGGCTGCTCACCGGCACCGGCGCGGGCACCCTGAACCCCCAGGGCACTGCCACCCGGGCCGAGCTGGCCGCCTTGCTGGTGCGGGCCGAGGCCCTCTTTACCGCCGAATAACCTCCACATAGGCTGGGCCGGGACAGCGTTGCTGTCCCGGCCCAGGAGGCTATCGATAAATCCTCCTATTAAAGAATTCGGAGGGAAGGATAGTGTGAAAGGGAACCGTCAGGGTTCCCTTTCGCGTTGGATCAAACAACTTTTTGAACCTTTTTGAAGGTTCAAAAAGTTCAGCAGCCTGTCGAAAAGACTTTTCGACAGGCTGCTGTCCCGGCCCGGTTGTTTTGCCCGCCGGTTTGTGCTATGCTGGGGACAGGAAACGCAAAGGGGGATATTTATGCACAACCAGAATGAGGCCTTTCTCCACCTGAACGACGCCCTGCCCGCCGACATCGCCCGCCGCAGGGATATGGGGGATCTGGCGGGGGCGCTCCGGCTGATCGACGCCCGGCTCTCCTCCGGCGTCCAGCCCCTGCTGGCCCCCCGGCTGGAGGCGGAGCGGCTGCGGCTGACCCGCCTGCCCTACGACTACCCCTACACCCGCCCCGAGGCGGTGGCCCTGGTACGGGCGGAGTGGCCCGGCTTTACCGAGGCGCAGTTCGACGCCCTGCTGGACGGCGGGCGCATCGACTGGCGGATGGTGGACGGGGAGCTGCGGGTACACCGGGAGTTCCTGGAGTCCCTGCGCATCTACCCGAAGGAGGCACCGGGGCTTGTCCACGAGGCGGTGGACAACGCGGAGCGGGATGCCGTGCTGGCCCGGATGGAGCGGGAAGGCTCCCTCACCGCCCGCATTACCCTGAAGGCGGATATCCGGGCGCTGGTGCCTGTTGCGGGCCAGGAGGTGCAGGCGTGGCTGCCCCTCCCGGCGGCCTGCCCCCAGCAGAGCAATATTGAGCTGCTGGACTGCACCCCCGGCGGGGTGGCCGCGCCGGAGTATGCACCACAGCGCACCATGTGGTGGAAAACAAACGGCGTGGGGGAGTTCTCCGTCACCTACCGTTACCTCTTCCGGGCGGAGTACACGGCTCCCATGTCCCTCTCTCTGGAGCTGGCGCAGCCGGACTTTGACCTGGAGGAGCAGCCGCCCCACATCGTCTTTACCCCCTACCTGCGGGCGCTGGCGGCCCGGCTGACCGAGGGGTGCGCCAACCCGGCGGAAAAGGCGAAGGCCATCTACGACTACGTCACCGGACAGGTGGACTACCGCTATCAGCCCGCCTACCTCCAGCTGGACTGCATCGCCGACCAGTGCGCCAAGACCCTCCGGGGGGACTGCGGGGTGTTCGCCCTGCTCTTCATCACCCTGTGCCGTATCGCGGGCATCCCCGCCCGGTGGCAGAGCGGGCTGGCCGTCCGGCCCGGCCGGGTGGGCCCCCACGACTGGGCCATGTTCTACCTGGCCCCCCACGGCTGGCTGTGGGCGGACTGCTCCTTCGGCTCCTCCGCCCGCCGCAGCGGGGAGGACGCCCGCCGGGCCCACTACTTCGGCAGCCTGGACCCCTGGCGGATGGTAGCCAATTCCGCCTTCCAGGCCCCCCTGACGCCCCCCATGCCCGCCTGGCGGCAAGACCCCTACGACAACCAGTGCGGCGAGCTGATGGTGGGCGGCCGCGGGCTGGACGCCCCCGAGCGGGCGTGGGGCCACGAGCTGCTGGATTTCACCCTGCTGTAACGGAACTATATGCAAAAAGCGCCTCTGGAATATTCCAGAGGCGCTTTGTATGTTTGAAAAAGTGTACGTTTACAAATGAAATAGTCGCACTACCTAATGTGAAGTATAGCACAGAAATACGGCGATATCAATTACATTTTAACATAGATTTTCCTGCATTTCCACCATTTTAAAAGGTACACTTTTCCAAAAGGGGGTGGTTTGCCGGCCAATGCTGTTTCACCTGGCCGGAGACCCGCGCTTCCTGTTTTAAGATGTTTTGTATGCAGTCCGAATGGCATCCTGCGGGAACCTCCGGTACGGCGGAGTGGTATTGACACACATTTTCTGCGGCCACGACCCCTGACATCAAAAAGGAGGAAAACAGAATCATGGAGAAACGCATCTTGTCGGTGTGCCTGACGGCGTGCATGCTGCTGACGCTGATGCCGTCCGCCTTTGCGGCGGACGTGGAGCAGCCCCTTCCCATCGCCGGAATGGAACAGACGGAGGAAACAAGCGCGGACGCCAGGACGGAGCCCGGCGACGAGCCACAGGAGCCCGTACCCACAGAGGAGGGAAAGGGCACGCAGGAGGAGCCCTTCACTACGGTAGCCGCCTATAATGAGGCGGTGAAGGGCGACGCTCTCGACGGTAAGGACGTATACCTGACTATCAGCAGAACGGAGTTTAAGGAGGGACAGTTTGCCCTGACCAATGTGCAGACGCGCCCCAATCCCCCCAGACTGCACCTGACCCTGACGGACTGTACCTTTACCGGCAATACCGCCGGAGACAAGACAAACTCCTCGTTTATGTATTTGCCCAACTGCCAGTCTCTGGTGATTAAAGGCTGCACCTTCAACGCCGGAGAGGACGGCCTGAAGTACGGAATCAACTGGAACCTCTGCGGCATCCAGGGTTCCACGGTGGAGATCCGGGGCTGTACCTTTACGGGCAGCTATGAGAAGAATGCCATCAAGCTGAACCAGCGCAACGGCGAGGACGACGTGGCAACAGATGTGAAGCCGTCGGGAGACGGAGAAGTAAAACCCGCCACCATTGCCTCCGCTGTGGTTGCGGACTGCACCTTCTCCGAGGGGGCCAAGATTCAACTGGGTTCCCAGGGGAAGGGAGAGAACAATGCCGCCGCGCCCTCCACCGGCGCGTTCCCGGTGACCATCTCCAATGTGAAGGCCGAAAATGGCAGCGAGGTTGCGGTTGAGCTGGCCTATCAGGCGGCCAAGGATGCGGACATCCCCACCATCACGCTGGCCCCTGGGGACACCTTTGAAAAGACGCAAGAAGGCGTCCTTGTGGCACAGGTTGGGGAGGAGAAATTCACCTCTTTTGATAATGCTCTGACCGCCGCGCTGGCCGCAGAAGATCACACCCTCACCCTGCTGCAGGATGTGACAAAAGACATTTCCATCACAGCGGGCAGCACCCTCACCATTGAGGGCAGCGGCAAGACCCTGTACGGCACCATCAACTGTGTGGCAGCTTCGGGCGAACATGCCGACCAGACCAACACGAACCTCACCTTGAACAATCTGACCGTAGACGGCGACACCGGCAGGAATGGAACGGCGGATAAATCCATCCTCATTACATCTCAGAATCAGAGCGCAACTGTTGTCAGCGGTCTGAACCTGACCATGACCAACTGCACCGTGCAAAACTCCAAGGCAGGAGTGAGCGGTGGACAGGGCATGTATCTGACCAACGCGAAAAACCTGACCATTGATGACTGCACCTTTACGAACTGCGGCGGCATTAACTATGCCATCGACCTGAACCTGGTCGCCGTACAGGATGCCGTGATCTCGATCACCAACACTAGGTTTGAAGGAAATTGCGGTGCTTCCGGCCCCATTAAAGTCGCTGAACGCGGCACGGGTGACGGGACTGAAGCCGATGATATCACCGGCGCGCGGGCCAGCGTCAAGTCCCTGACTATTTCCGGTTGTACTTTTAACAATTCGAATCCAATTTTGGGCGGCGATATTGTTCTTGGGGTAACAACAAAGACGGGCGAAAAGGACGGAAATGGTACCGGCTCCTTCCCTGTTACCATTGCGGACAACAAGACTACCAAAGAAGACAAGCAGCTAAAGATCAAACTGGCCTACACAGATGACTCGGCCAAGAATATTACTACGGATATTGGCAGCGTGGTGGTAGGCGATGGAACAAAAGACCCCGCGCAGGGCTTTACCATCACCGCCACCGCCGGCGAAGGCGGCACCATTACTCCCAGCGGCAGGGTGGCCGTAGCCAATGGCGGCAGTCAGACCTTCACCGTCGCCGCCGACAGCGGATATTCCATCTCTGATGTGACCGTCGATGACAGCACCGCCGCAGACGTGGTGCAGAACGATAACGGCACCTACACCGTTCAGAATGTGACAAAGGACTGCACCGTCCATGCGACATTCTCGAAAAACAGCTCCTCCGGCGGCTCCTCCTCCAGCTCCACCCGGTACACGGTGAGCGTGGAGGACACGGACAACGGCAGCGTGAAGGTAAGCCCCACCCGCGCCTCCAGAGGCACCACCGTGACCATCACCGTGAAGCCCGACGAGGGCTATGAGCTGGACAAGCTGACCGTCACCGGCAAGGATGGCGATTCCATCAAGCTCACCGACAAGGGCGACGGCAAATATACCTTCAAAATGCCCGCTTCCAAGGTGGAGGTCGAGGCGGTCTTCACCGCGATCGAAACCGAGCCGGAACAGCCCGAATCCCTGCCCTTCACCGACGTGAGCAGCGGCGAGTGGTACTATGATGCGGTGGCCTATGTGTATGAAAAGGGCCTCATGGACGGTACCAGCGCCGTCACCTTTGACCCCGGCGCGGTGCTGACCCGCGCCATGACGGCGCAGGTGCTCTGGAACCTGGCGGGCAGTCCTGCCGCCCCCGGCGGGGCGGGCTTCACCGACGTGGCGGCGGACGCGTGGTATGCCGGCGCGGTGAACTGGGCGGCGGCCCAGGGGATTGTGGCCGGGTATGACACCGGGGCCTTCGGTCCGGAGGACGCGGTGACCCGGGAGCAATTAGCGGCCATGCTGTACCGCTATGCGGGCACACCGGAGCCCACAGGCGGCCTGGACGGCTTTGCCGACAAGGACGCGGCCAGCGGTTATGCGGCGGACGCCCTGTGCTGGGCCGTGGGCGAGGGTCTGCTGACCGGAAAGGACGGCGGTCGGCTCGACCCCGCCGGCACCGCCACCCGCGCCGAGGTGGCCGTCATCCTCATGCGCTTTGCCGAAAAGAAGCTCTAATTTAAAGCAGAAAGGCCCCCGGAACCCATCAGGTTCCGGGGGCCTTCCAATTATCAGGACTCTTCTGCGGGCGCGCCGGGCTCTGCGGCGGGCGCGGGGGGAGCGGCAGGCTCCTCCTTGTTCTTGCCCAGGAAGCGGGGCAGCTCCATGCCCGCCATGTCGAACATCTCGTTCATGGGCGGAATGGACTTCATCAGGCCGGAGACAAAGCCCGCCGTGGCGGTCTTGCCATCCTTCTGCTCGCCGCCGTCCCAGACGGTGACCTTGTCGATCTTGATGCCCTTGACGGCGTCCACCTGGATGCGCATGAGCTCCTCCATCTTGTCGGCCAGCATCAGGCGCACGGCGTGGTCGGCGTCGCCGCCCGCGGCGGCCACGATCTGCCGCAGGCCGTCGGCCTGCTTGACCAGGATCTCCTGGGCGCCCTGGGCCTCGGCCTGCATCTTGGCCAGGATGGCGTCGGCCTCGCCCTTGGCGCGGCGGCGGATCTGCTCGGCCTCGGCCTCGGCCTCCAGCTCCCGGCGGCGCTTGTCAATCTCGGTCTTGACGATGACGTCGGCCTCCTGGGTGGCCTTCTCACGCTGGGCGCGGGCAGCCTCGGCCTTCTGCTCGGCGGCGTAGGCCTCCTCCAGGGCCTGGGCTGCGGCGATCTTCTCGGCGGCGGTGGCGATGCGGGTGGCCTCGGCCTCCTTCTCGCGGCGCTGGGCGTTGGACATGGCCACCTCCACCTTGGAGGAGTTCTCGCCCTGGATGGCGGAGGCGTCGGCCTGGGCCACCTGGATGCGCTGGTCGCGGCGGGCCTGGGCCTCGCCGATGGAGCCGTCGCGGTCCTTCTCGGCCACGTTCTTCTTTGCGTCGTTGATGGCCTTGGCGGCGGCCTCCTTGCCCAGGGCGTCAATGTAGCCGGACTCGTCGGAGATGTCGGTGACGTTGACGTTGATGAGGCGCAGGCCGATCTTCTTGAGCTCGCCCTCCACGTTGCGGGAGACGGCCTCCAGGAACTTATCCCGGTCGGTGTTGATCTCCTCGATGTCCATAGTGGCGATGACCAGGCGGAGCTGGCCGAAGATGATGTCCTTGGCCAGCTCCTGGATCTCCTGGAGCTTCAGGCCCAGCAGGCGCTCGGCGGCGTTCTGCATGACCCCCGGCTCGGTGGAGACGCCCACGGTGAAGCGGCTGGGGACGTTGATGCGGATGTTCTGGCGGGACAGGGCGTTTTCCAGATCCACCGAGATGGACATGGGGGTCAGATCCAGGAACTCATAGGACTGGATGACCGGCCAGATAAAGGCCGCGCCGCCGTGGATGCACTTGGCACTGCGGGTGGAGCCGTCCTTGTTGCTGCCCACCTTGCCGTAGATGACCATGACCTTGTCCGAGGGGCACTTCTTGTAGCGCTTGATCAGGAACAGCAGCAGGGAGAAGACGATGACGACGATGACGCAGGTAAGGATAAGTCCAAAGATGTTTGGCATAAGTTCCTCCTTATTCTGTCTCTTTTGATTCGGATGGGATGGGTTCCACCAGCAGGGCGCCGCGGCCGGCCAGACCGGTGACACGGACAGGGCTGCCGGTGGGGATGGGGGCGGGGGAGTCGGTGAGGGCCTCAAATTCCGTCAGCTGCTCCTGCACGGTGAGGGTGACCTTGCCGGGGGAGGAGCGGCCGGGGGGAACGGTGAGGTACACGGTGCCCGTCCGCCCGAGGGCGTTGCGGAGATCCAGGGTGCCGTCGTACTGGAGGCGAAGGGCCTGGCGGACGGCCAGGGCGATGCCCACCATGCCGGCAAAGCCGATGGGGATGGCCAGGAAGACCGCCAGGAAACCGGGCAGGCCTACCTGGTGGAGCCACAGGCCGCCCCAGCCGAAGAGCACCAGGAAGGCCACCACGCCCCGCACGGTGAACAGGTGCAGGCCGGTGTCGGGGGTCTCCGGGTCCGCCGCGGCCTCGTGGAGCGGGCCGCCGTCGGCGTCGGGGCCGTCGAAGTCCGGCCCGTCCGCGTCCAGCACACCGGCGTCGCCGTCGCTGTCAAACGCGCCCCCCGCAAAGAGGAGAACGGTCTGAATCAGCAGGATCAGCGTGGCGGGTACGGCGATGTAGAGCAGAACGTGGTCCAGGGCAGAGAGGGATTGCCACCAGGCTGCCATGAATGGGTTCCTCCTTTCTCGAAATGGGGATGCGATCTATCATAAAACAGCGGTGGGATACTCCGCGTCCCTACCGCTGTCTTGGGACGCGTCAGGCCAGGGCCGCGAGGAGGGCCTCCGCCTCCTGCTTGAGCCGTCCGGCCAGATAGGCCGTCAGGATCACATGGAGGCAGCGGGCCACCCGGTCCCGGGCGCCCGGGACGCTCTCACGGTAGCTCTCCGCCGCTGTCTGGCACCAGCGGGCCGCCTCGTCCGGCCCGCTGGGAGGCTGATGCTCCACCAGGGCCGCCAGGCGTACAATATAGAGATACAACTGGAAATCGTCAATCAGATCGTCCGATTCATCGTCCAGCTCCCCGTTGACATAGGAGAGCAGGGCGCAGATTTTGTCCAGCTGCATGGAATCCTTCAGCATATTGATCAGGACGATGCGGGAAAACTGGCGGCGGGAGTACCGCTTGCGCTCCGGCGGGGCCACAAAGCCCCGGCGGACCCAGTTCTGGATGACATAGGGCTCCAGCCCGGTCAGGCTGGCCACCTGGGAGAGCATCAGCCCCCCGGCCAAAAAGAGGGAGTTCAGCAGGGTCTCCGCCTCCTCCGGTCGGTTCCAGTCCACCGCGATGGTGGTTCCCGGCAGCGTCTTTGCCATATCATCCACTCCTTTTCTTGCTTTGACATGATTATACTAAATAATCATATGATTGTCAATGGGGATTTAAAGATAATTTATTAAGAATAAATGACGATTTGGTAACGCTCACCAGTCCAGGGGCGGGGCATAGGGGCCGTCAATGAGGTAATAGGGCAGTCCGCGGCGGCGGCAGGCCTCCAGATTGCGCCGGTTTTCCGCCAAAAGTAATTCCATGGTGCAGAAGGAGTCGTCCTTCCGCCGCTCTATGGCGTTGGCGTGGGTCTGAATGGTGTCAAACCGGGTGCGGATGTACGCCTCACTGAACACCAGACAGAGAAAGCGTATGTGGGGGAGGCAGGACGCATCAAAGTCCTCCCGCCAGTTGAAGGGGATGTAGCAACCCTCCACCGTCAGCGACTGGCCGTTTTCCACCGCGGTTTTGACGATCTCCCGCACCACGGGCCAGAGGACGGCGGTGAGGGCCTCGTCGGTGCTCTCCGGCGTCAGGGGACACATCCCGCTGCGGATGAGGCCCATCTTCAGGTGGTCGATGGACAGATAGGGCGCGCCGTGCCGCTCCAGCAGGCGCTGGGCCAGCAGGGTCTTTCCCGTGTGCGTGCTCCCGGTCAGCAGACGGATCATAACCATTCCTCCTTGCTGTTTTTTGTATCATACCCCCGCGCCTGCGCCGGCGCCAGAGGACGGCGGCGGCGCGGGAAAATTCGCCGCAAAATCGGGAATGACCTCTTTACAAGGCGGGGAGAATATGATAAACTACTACAGCCTGTAATTTACAGGCAGAATTTACCCCCGGCTTCGTCCCCAGGCTCTCACCGGCCGGTCACGCAGCCCAGGGCACATTGTATGAAAGGTGGAACCCAACCATGATCCGTAAGGACGAGAAGACGGCCGTGATCGAGGCCAACCGTACCCACGCCACTGACACCGGCTCCCCCGAGGTGCAGATCGCCATTCTGACCGCCCGCATCCAGGAGCTGACCGAGCACCTGAAGGTGCACATCCACGACAACCACAGCCGCCGCGGCCTGCTCAAGATGGTCGGTAAGCGCCGCAAGATGCTGGACTATCTGATGGCCAAGGACATCGAGCGCTACCGCGCCATTATCGCCAAGCTCGGCATCCGAAAGTAAGAAGAAGCGCGGAGGCGTGCGGAGCAGGACGACAGCGAAACACGCAGATGAAAAAACAGGTTGGCGGAACGCCAACGGCATTTTTCGCGGAGTGTTGAGCAGTTGTCCGTCGTGCAGCCGCCGCAGCGTGACAACAACGAATCAAGAGGGGTGGCGCGGACTCCGTGCCACCCCTTCTTCCCATCCGTCGGAGCTTGCTTTTTAGCAGTTGAACCTGGGCCCGGAGGACCGGACCCGGCTTCAAGTGCTAAAAGGGATCGGGCTCTGATGTGTGGGAGACACCAATGAAAAGGAGGAATACCCGCATGTCAACCATTATCAAGCACAAGGAATTCACCAACCACAAGGTCTACAAGACCGAGGTGGCGGGCCGCCCCCTGACCATCGACGTGGGCAAGGTGGCCGAGCTGGCCACCGCTTCCGCCATGGTCACCTACGGCGAGACCACCGTGCTGGTGGCCGTCACCGTGTCCCCCCGCCCCCGGGACGGCGTGGACTTCTTCCCCCTCTCCGTGGACTTTGAGGAGAAGCTGTACGCCGTGGGCCGCATTCCCGGCTCCTTCATGCGCCGGGAGGGCCAGCCCTCTCTGCCCGCCGTGCTGGCAAGCCGCGTGATCGACCGCTCCATCCGCCCCCTGTTCCCCTACGACTTCCGCAACGACGTGGTGGTCACCGCCACCGTCATGAGCGTGGACCGGGACTGCTCCCCCGAGGTGACCGCCATGATCGGCGTGTCCGCCTGCCTGGCCTACTCCTGCATCCCCTGGGCCGGCCCCATCGGTTGCCTGGAGGTGGGCTATGTGGACGGCCAGATTGTCCTCAACCCCACCAACGAGCAGAAGCACGCCTCCCAGCTCGATCTGACCGTGGCCGCCACCGACAAGAAGGTGATCATGATTGAGGCCGGCGCCAAGGAGCTGCCCGACGACATCATGTACGACGCCATCGTGGCCGCCCACGAGGACATCAAGAAGCAGGTGGCCTTCATCAACCAGATCGTGGCCGAGATCGGCCGGGACAAGATGACCTACGACCACGCCGACTTCGACCAGGAGCTGTTCGACAAGATCGTGGAGGCCACCATGGATGAGGCCCGCGCCGCCATGGACACCGACGACAAGAACGTGCGCGAGGAGCGGTGGAACAAGCTCATCGAGCACTGGCATGAGCTCTTCCTGGAGGACTATCCCGAGATGGACAAGTACCTGGAGGAGATCACCTACAAGTTCCAGAAGAAGATCGTCAAGGCCTGGCTGCTGGAGGGCCACCGGGTGGACGGCCGCGCCAAGAACGAGATCCGTCCCCTGGCCGCCGAGGTGGGCGTGCTGCCCCGCGTCCACGGCTCCGGCCTGTTCACCCGCGGCCAGACCCAGGTGCTCTCCGTCTGCACCCTGAACACCCTCTCCGCCGCCCAGAAGCTGGACACCATCTGGGAGGAGGAGGAGAAGCGGTATATGCACCACTACAACTTCCCCGCCTACTCCACCGGCGAGGCCCGGGCCGCCCGCTCCACCAACCGCCGCGAGAAGGGCCACGGCGCCCTGGCCGAGCGCGCCCTGGAGCCGGTGATCCCCTCCGTGGAGGACTTCCCCTACGCCATCCGCGTGGTGAGCGAGGTGCTCTCCTCCAACGGCTCCACCTCCCAGGGCTCCATCTGCGGCTCCACCCTGGCCCTGATGGACGCCGGCGTGCCCATCTCCGCCCCCGTGGCCGGCATTTCCTGCGGCCTGATCCAGGACGACGACGGCGGCTTCACCACCTTCATCGACATCCAGGGCGTGGAGGACTTCCACGGCGAGATGGACTTCAAGGTGGCCGGCACCAAGGCCGGTATCACCGCCATCCAGATGGACATCAAGAACGACGGCCTGTCCCACGAGATCATCAAGGAGGCCCTGGAGATCACCCGCGACGCCCGCTATGCCATCCTGGACGAGATCATGCTCCCCTGCATCTCCAAGCCCCGCCCCGACGTGGCCGACACCGCCCCCAAGATGGTGAAGATGAAGATCGACGTGGACAAGATCCGCGAGGTCATCGGCTCCGGCGGCAAGGTGATCCAGAAGATCTGTGCCGACACCGGCGCCAAGATCGACATCGAGGACGACGGCACCATCTACATTGCCGGTACCGACAAGGCCTCCTGCGACGCCGCCAAGAAGACCATCGAGACCATCGTGTTCGTGCCCGAGGTGGGCCAGCTCTACTACGGCAAGGTGGTCCGCATCCTCCAGTTCGGCGCCTTCGTCGAGCTGGCCCCCGGCAAGGACGGCATGGTGCACATCTCCAAGCTGGCCGACCGCCGGGTGGAGAAGGTGGAGGACGTGGTCAACATCGGCGACATGATCTGGGTCAAGGTCACCGATATCGACGAGAAGGGCCGCGTCAACCTCTCCTACCGGGACGCCCTGAAGGAGATCAAGGCCAAGAAAGAGGCCGGCGAGCCTATCAAGTAAAGAGCGCATACGGCATAAAAAGGGCCGGACGGAACCATTCCGTCCGGCCCTTTTGCTCTGCAAGAGCATAGCAAACTTGCCCATGCGCCGCTTGCAGCGGCACGGCCATAAGATGACAGCGCGTAGGCCGGTACGGCCCACATGCGCGAACACTTCATGCGCCTAAGCCTTTGCATAGTTTCGCGGCGCGTCCTGTACGCATGGAGGTTCATGCAAATGATGCGGCTGCCCGCTCAGGCCAGCAAAAGCTGAATGCCCAGGTCGGCAATATAGCCCTGCCATTCGGCTGAGAGCTCGTCATCCGTAACGATGATGTCAAAATCGGAGAGGTAGGCGAAAGTCGTGGGACAGATTTTGCTGAACTTGGAGGAGTCCAGCAGCAGGATCTTGGTCTGGCTGCTCTCCATCAGGGCGCTCTTGGCGTTCATCTCATGGGGAGCCACACAGGTGACGTTCAGCTTGCCACTGATGCCGGCGGTGGAGAGGAAGGCCTTGTTTACACAGGTGCGGTTAATAAGGCTGATACCCTCTGGACTATAAAACATCCGGGTGTTGGGATAGAGGTAGCCGCCCGCGCAGATCACGTCGTAGTTCGGATGCGTGGTCAACTGGGCCAGGGTGTTCATGCAGTAGGTGAGCACGGTCAGGTGGACGCCGCTGGGCAGATTTTGTGTGAGGTAGGAGCAGGTGGAGCCGGTATCAATGGCAATGACATCGTTGGGTTCAATGAGGGAGGCGGCTTTTTTGCCGATGCGGGCCTTCCGGTCTCCAAAGTGGAGAACCTCGTAATCCAGATTGTACTCGGGAAGGGTACTGTGGGGGTTCTGGGCGGCGCGATGAATGGCCACGCCGTTGATCAGCTTTACCGTCCCCTGCTGCTCGAGCTGCTTCAGATCCCGGCGGATTGTAATTTCAGATACCCCCAGCTCCACCGCCAGTTCGCGAATCGATACGCCCGTCTTGGCGATCAAAAGCTGGGAGATTTTATCAATACGTGTCATCTTTTTGAGACTCATATGGTGCAATCCTCCCATACTTAATTAAATACTAGGGAGAGAATATCATAAAACCGGAACTCTGGCAAGAATAAAGCAAAAATTAGTTGGATATTCTGTACATTTTTTGTAAAGCCAAATTTTAAAAAATGATAATTCAATGCCTTTTATCTCTTTCGGAGAAGATTATTGATAATATACTATCAAATAAAGAGATTATATGAAATTAAAGCTTAAAAAGCAGACTGAAAACTGTAATTTTGAACATTTGTTGACAAGAAAAATGATATAGAATACAATGGAGACAATAAAAAGCAAAATAAATGAAAGGAGCTGCGCCATGGAACTGCGATTGGAGCATCTGGTCAAGGATTTTTCCGGAACCAAGGCGGTGAATGATGTCAGCATTACGATTCAGGACGGCAAGCTGACCGGATTGCTGGGCCCCAGCGGCTGCGGAAAGTCCACGACACTCTACCTCATCTCAGGGCTGGAGTCGCCTACTTCCGGAAGGATTTTCTTTGGAGACAGGGATGTGACGGCCCTGCCCCCAGAAAAGCGGGGCATTGGTCTGGTGTTTCAGAACTATGCCCTCTATCCCCATCTGACGGTGGAGCAAAACATCGCCTTCCCTCTGGTCAACCACAAGGAGGGGAAGGAGGAGATCCGCCGCCGTACCCTGGAGATGGCCAGACTGGTGCAGATCGAGGATCTCCTCAAGCGCAAGCCGGGCCAGCTCTCCGGCGGCCAGCAGCAGCGGGTGGCCATTGCACGGGCGCTGGTCAAGCGGCCTGATATCCTCTTGCTGGACGAACCCCTTTCCAATCTGGACGCCCGCCTGCGATTGGAGATGCGGGAAGAGATTCGCCGCATCCAGACTGAGACGGGCGTCACCACCGTGTTCGTCACCCATGATCAAGAGGAGGCCATGAGTATCACAGATGAGATCGTGCTGATGAGGACCGGCGTGGTGCAGCAGCAGTGTCCACCCCAACAGATGTATTTGAATCCCGCCAACCGCTTTGTGGCAGGCTTTCTGGGGAATCCCCCCATCAATTTCTTTCGGTTGGACGTGTGCGGCGGAACGGTGTGTCTGGCAGAGGACTACATGCTCCGGGTGCACGGCGCGGCGGATGGGCCGGTCCTGGTGGGCATCCGGCCTGAGGCGTGGCGTCTGGGGCAGGGGCTTCGGACTGCGGCTGAGGCTGTGGAGATGCGGGGCAAGGATCTGCTGGTTACCTTCTCACTGGCAGGGGAGCGGGCCCGCGCCATTCTGGACATCACCGCCGGTGTGGCGGCAGGCGACGCCGTGGAGCTGACCCTGGAGCCTCGCCTGGTCTATATCTTTGACCCGGAGACCGGCGCACGGCTGGATGCGGAGGTGGCGGGATGAGGAGCCCCAAGCCGGCCCGCGCAGAAAATCCGCTGGGCAACACCCGGCGCAGCGCCAAGGCATATCTGTATCTGCTCCCTGCCTTTGCGGTTTTGGCGGTCTTTGTGGTCTACCCCATCCTCATGACGCTTCGGATGGGGTTTTACCAGAGTTACGTGTACCTTACCGACACCGGCACGGGCTTCGGCCTCAATTCATTCCGGTACGTGCTTCAGGATCCCGCTTTCGGGCTGGCCGTGCGCAACACCATGTTTATTGTTCTGGTGGGCGTACCTATCACGATTGTGCTCTCCCTGGGGGCAGCCCTGCTCATCAATTCCCTGCTTCGGACCAAGGGACTGTTTCAGACACTCTATTTTCTCCCTTATGTCACCTCCACCCTGGCCATCGGCCTGGTGTTCCGCTGGCTCTTCCACTCGGAATACGGCTACATCAACTTTTTTCTGGAGTTTTTGGGGCTGGAGCCACAGAAGTGGCTGTCCGATCCCAACCTGACCATTGTGGCGGTGACCATTTTTACCATCTGGAACGGTATGGCGTTTAAGATTGTCCTGTTCCTGGCCGGATTGCAAAAGATCGACCAGCAGTACTACAAGGCCGCCCGGATCGACGGCACTCCAGCGCACCGGATATTCTTCCGCATCACCATGCCCCTGCTCTCCCCCACGTTTTGGATGGTCACCATCGTTTCGGTCATTCATGCCTTTAAGACCTACAACGAGGTCTATGCCATGTTCAGCCGGGAGAGCGCTGGGCCTGGAAACAGCGCCATCACTATGGTCTACTATATTTATGACATGTTTTTCAACCGGGGACAGGTTCACTACGCCTCGGCGGCGGCCATCATCTTTCTGGCCATCGTACTGGCCCTGACGGTGATTCAGAAGTGGGTCTCCAAGCGGTTTGTATACTATGTATAAGGGAGGGTCGGATATGAAACAGAACGTGGGCAAGGCGGTCAAGATCGCCGTTCTGACTGTTGGAGCCTTTGTCATGATCTTCCCGTTTTTGTGGATGCTCTTTACCTCCCTGAAAACACTGCCGGAGTCCATCTCCATCCCGCCAACCCTGTTCCCTGCGGTGCCCCAGTTTGAAAATTACACGGAGGCTCTTGCCGTCGCCCCCTTTGGCCTTTATTTGCGCAACTCCATTATTGTGGCGGGCGGCGGTACCCTCCTTACCCTGGTGCTTACCGTGCTGTCTGCCTACGGCTTTACCATTTACGAATTTCGGGGCAAAAAGCTGCTGTTTCTGCTTTGCCTGTCCACCATGATGATCCCCGCAGAGCTGCTCATCATCCAGAACTTCATCACGATCTCCAAGCTGGGCTGGATGGACACCTTTCAGGGCATTATTCTGCCAACGGTGGCCAGCGGTTTCTATATCTATATGATGCGGGAGTATTTTATGCAGATCCCCTCCATCCTCTACAAAGCGGCCAAGGTGGACGGCTGCAGCGACTGGCGCTACCTCTGGAAAGTCATGATCCCCATGAACAAGAATGCCATTGCCACCATTGGAATTCTGGCCTTTATCAGCCAATGGAATTCCTTTGTCTGGCCCCTTATGGTCACCAAGAGCGATGCCCACCGGGTTATGCCCATCGGTCTGCTCCACTTCCGGGATGCGGTGAGCTCCCAGGTAAATCTGCAGATGGCCGGCGCTACGATCGTCATTGTACCCATGCTGATTTTCTTCCTGGTCTTCCGAAAGCAGATCATCGCCGGCGTGGCGCGGGGCGGCATCAAGGGTTAAGATCCTGCCCGGCCTGCCGGGCTTTGAATAACACAATGAAAGCATATGGCACGAAAGAAAAGAAGGAGGAATTTTCGATGAAACGGAAGCTCATCAGCGTAAGCCTTGCCCTGGCCCTGGGCCTTTCCCTGGCGGCCTGCGGCAGCAAACCGGCCCCCAGCGGGGCCGAAACCCCCGCCGGGGAACTGGGTACCCTTTCCGGCCCTGTGGAACTCCAGTTCTGGCACTCCATCTCCAATCAGAACCACCTGAAGGTTTTGGAAGGGCTGGTGGAGGAGTTCAATGAAACGATAGGTGCCGAGAAGGGTATTACCGTGGTCCCCACCTTTAACGGCAGCAGCAGTGAGCTCTATTCCAGCGTGGTGGGCGCGATCAAGGCGGGCAGCGCCCCTGATGTGACCCTGGCCCTGCGCCCCTATGTGGCCGACTACCTCCAGACCGACTATGTGGTTAACCTGGAGCCCTATATTACAGATCCCAATGTGGGCATGACCGACTACGAGGACATCTTTGAAGGGCTGCGGGAGGCGAACTCCAGCTATGCCAAGGAGGGTATCTATTCCCTGCCGATCCACTCCTACTCCGAGGTGCTCTATTACAACAAGACGTTTTTTGCCGAGCACGGACTCAGTGTTCCCACCACCTGGGACGAGCTGGTGGAAACCTGCCGCGCCATCCGAGACATTACCGGCGCGCCCGCCTTTGGCTGGGACAACCTGGCAGGCAGCTTTATGACCCTGCTGCTCCAAAACGGCGGCCGCTACACCGACCAGAACGGCAATCTGTACTTTGCCACCGAGGACAGCGACATTACCCTGAAGGTGCTTCAGATGTGGCAGGATAACGTGAATGAGGGTATCTGGCGTACTGCGGGGGAGGATCAGTTCTTCTCCGGGCCCTTTGCCAATGAGATGATCCCCATGTATATCGGCGACAGCGTGGAGGCCAGCTATATCCCAGACAAAAATCCCGAGCTGGACTGGGGAACCGCCCCTGTTCCTCAGGTGAGCGAGGATACCGCCGCCAACCTGTCCGCCGGCCATGTCATTATCGCCTTGAATCAGGACGGAAATCAGGACAGAATGTATGCGGCCTATGAATTTATCAAGTTTATGACCTCCCATGACGCCAACCTGGCGGTAGCTGCCGGAAACACCGGCTATCTGCCCATACGCCAGTCCGTGGCGGAGGATCCGGCCTATGAGGCCTATGTGGCCGACGGCCACGAGTACATGCGGGCCGGTGTAGAGCAGAGTGACCGCTATTTCTATGAGCCCGTGTTTACCAATGCTACCACCACCTCCAGCGCCGTCAACAGCGCCGTCAAGACCATGATGCAGGAGGTGGCCGACAACGGCATGGAGCCGGAGCTGGCCCTGGCCAACCTGAAGCAGACCGTCGGCGCCAACTGAAGCGGACTTGGGCAGGGCGGAGACGGAGCATCCGCCTCCGCCCTGCCGCGGTCCCGTGTCCCGGCCCGGGCGCGCAGAAAGGAAACCTGACATGATACCAATTTTTTACCATGACATCGTAACTCCCAGCGGACACCCGGGGGACGAGGTCATATCCGCCCTCCAGAAATTTATCCGCCGGGGGGAGACGGAGCTGGCGGTGCGGGCTGCCTATGAGCTCTACCTGACCGGGGAGGAGCTGACCGCCTACCTGTGGAGACGGCTGCTGGTGATCAGTGCCGAGGACGTGGGCCTGGGGGAGCCCATGGCCCCAGTGGTGGTGGACGCCCTTCACCGCAGCAGCCGGGAGCTCTCCCGGGACAGCTCCGATTATCAACTGCTCTTCGTCCACGCGGTGCGCTATCTGTGCGCCTGCCGGAAGGAGCGGGGCTCCAGCGTGCTTGCCAGTGTGGTTAAGCGGCGCATACGGCGGGGAGACCCCTTTCCCCTGCCTGATTATGTGTATGACATGCACACGCTGACCGGCCAGGAGCGGGGGCGGAACATCGACCACTTCCTGGCCGAGGCCGCCTGTGTCCGGCCGGGGGTCCGGGCTACGGCGGAGGAGCTGGAGGAGACCGAGCGCTGGGAGCGGGAGCTCGTTGCGCTGATGAAAGAGGAAGAGGCCCAACAGGACCGTACTTAAGAAAGGAAGGACCCCATGACAAATCGCACCCTAGTGGTCTCCATTGATGCGCTGATCACAGCGGATATCCCCGTGCTGAAGCAGCTTCCCAACCTGGGGCGCGTGATGGAGCATGCCTCCTGGATTACGGATATCGAATGTATCTATCCCACCTTAACCTATCCCTGCCATGCTACCATCGCCACCGGCTGCTGGCCGGACCGGACTGGCATCAACAATAATGAGATTCCAGATTTTTTTGCAAAGGGACGGATGGACTGGTATTGGTGGCGGGAGGCCATTCAGGTGCCTACCGTGGTGGATTTTGCAAGACAGGCGGGGCTGACTGCCTCTACCGTCACCTGGCCCGTCATGTGCGCCTCAGGAGCGGAGTACAATATTGGCGAGATCTGGGCCCCCCGGGAGGAGGATGACCCGACACCGTGGTTTACCAGGGCCAACAGCCCTGCGGTGGCGAAGATTTTTGAGGCCAATAAGCACATGCTCCGCTGGATGAAGACGCCACAGATGGACGAGTTCGCCGCAAAGTGCGCCGCCGACATTATCCGGGCCCACCGCCCCGACCTGATGCTGCTCCACCTGTCCTACGTTGACCACCAGCGCCACCGCCTGGGCGTGCACGGAGATCTGGAGCACGCCTTCCGCTTTATTGACGGACAGATGGGGCTTGTGCTGGATGCGCTGGAGGAGACCGGCGGCGTGGAGAACACAAATATTGTGCTGCTGGGCGACCACGGTCAGCTCTACTGCGACGAGATGTTCCATCTGAACGCCCTATTCCACCGGCTGGGCTGGCTCCAGACCGCGGAGGACGGTTCCCTGGCAGACTATCAGGTTTATGCCGCCAACTGTTCGCTCAGCGCACACATCTATCTCCGGCCGGAGGTGGACCGGGAAATGGTGTATTGCGTCCTGCTGGAGCAACAGAAGAAGTACCCCAAATACCTGGAGCGGATCTTTACCAAAGAGGAGGCCGCGCAGATGCACCTGACCGGCGATTTTGACTTTGTCATTGAAGCCGGCGACCGGGTGTGCTTTGGAAGGGCCCTGGATGGGGAGCAGCTTATCACCAGTGTCAACGACATAAAGGAATACAAGCCATCGGTCTCCACCCACGGCCACCTGCCCTGGAAGGGGGACAAGCCCCCCTTCATCGTTGCCGGGCCCAATGCTGTATCCGGCAGGATAATCCACGGCGGGAGGCTCATTGACCACGCGCCCACCATCCTCCGTCTGCTGGGGCTGGAACCCATAGGAATGGACGGGCATCCGGTGGATGCCCTGGTGCGGCCCTGATGGGAAGAGGGTTACAGGCTGCCCCGGGGCTTGTCTGTTTTGATCTGGACGGCACGCTCTACCACGACGACCGTATCTACCTGCGAATGATCGACTACTACTTTGCCGGTACTCCATGGGAGAAGGAGACCGGGTCTGTAAAGGCGGAGATGAGCCGGGTGCTGGCGGGAGGCAATCCGGCCTTCCGCTGCGGCCGGTTTGCCCCCAAGGAATGGGGGGTGTGTCCTGGCCCGGCCACCGCGCTGCTGGCTGTGCCCACCGAGGCTGCACTCCTGCGTCCGGACCCCTCGCCCTGGCTGGACCGGAGATGCTGGTCCTATATCTCCGACGGCTGGAGCCTGGCCATGTACCTGGCCCGGCGTATCGGCTGGGACGGTGAGGCGTTCTGGGAGCGGTTCCAGTTGGCCCGGCGGGATCTGCTGACCGACGGGGTGGGCCCCCAACCGGATCCGGTGCTGGCCGGGCGGCTTCTCCGCCTGCGGGACCGCGGCATCCGGCTTGTGCTGTGCTCAAATTCCAGGCGGGAGGGAGGAGAGGCGCTTCTGGCCCGGCTGGGGCTGCTGGGGTGCTTTGACGAGCAGATTTTTGACGCGGAGAAGCCCCACGCCACTCCGAAACGTATGGAAGGGTGGAGCGCCCGCTGGGGGATACCATCTGACGCGATGCTGTTTGTGGGGGACCAGGGATACGGCGACCTGTACGCCGGCCTGCGGGCCGGAGCGCGCACCCTGCGGGTTTCTCCATACCCAGCGGATGATGAGGGCCTTTGGGATGCCTGTATCCGCACGCAGGAGGAGCTGAAGGAGCTGCTGGCTGCCTGGTGCTGAAGCCGGGCAGTCCAGCCCGGCGGGAGGACATTCTGCATACAGGCCGGACGGAGGAGAGCCCCCGCCCGGCCTGCTGTTTTTCCCGCGGATTTTCCGGCTGACAAGTGGGACGGAATGTGATATAGTGTTGTAACCCAAACGAGAACAGGAAAGGAGAGCGCGGCCATGAAAAAGAAGGTGGTGGGCTACCTGGCGCTGATCCTGGCCATCACGGCGGTGGTACTGCTCCTGATTGCCCTGCGCGGGGCGTAAACGGCACGGTATTTGTCCATACTAAGCGCGAAAATATAGAGAAGTGCGAGGTTACAATGGTTTGATGTATGAAAAAAAGACGCTCCCCAACGGGGTGCGTATCCTGACGGAACATGTGCCGGGGGTGCGCTCGGTTTCCCTGGGCATCTGGGTGGGGACCGGCTCCCGCCATGAGAGCGCGGGGGAGAACGGGGCGGCCCATTTCATCGAGCACATGCTCTTCAAGGGAACCCGGAGCCGCACCGCCGCCCAGTTGGCGGAGGAGATGGACGCCGTGGGCGGCCAGATCAACGCCTTCACCACCAAGGAGTGCACCTGCTTCTATGCCCGGGTGCTGGACACCCACCTAGGCCGGGCGGCGGACATCCTGTGCGACATGTTCTTCCACTCCCGGTTCGACGACGCCGACGTGGAGACCGAGCGGGGGGTGATCCTGGAGGAGATCGGCATGTACGAGGACAACCCGGAGGATCTCTGCGCCGAGCGGCTGGCCGGGGCGGTATTCAAGGGCTCCCCCCTGGCCCGGCCCATCCTGGGACGAAAGGCCACACTGGACAAGATGGACGGGGCGTGGCTGCGGGCGTACCAGCGCGCCCACTACCGGCCCGACCGCATCGTGGTGGCCCTGGCGGGCAGCTTTACCGACGCCGACGCCGCGGAGCTGGCCGGGCGCTTTGCCGGCCTGGAGGCGCGGCCCCACACCGCTGCGAGGGCCGCCGCCTATGTGCCCGGGGTGGTGGTGAAGAAGAAGGCCATCGAGCAGAACCACCTGACCCTGGCTTTCCCCGGCCTGTCCTTCGCCGACCCCCGGCGGTTCCAGCTCCAGCTCCTGTCCTCCATCCTGGGGGGCGGCATGTCCTCCCGCCTGTTCCAGCAGGTGCGGGAGCAGAAGGGGCTTTGCTACTCCATCTACTCCTACGGCACCTGCCACGACGATACCGGCTACTTCGGCGTCTACACCGCCCTGGGGCGGGAGACCGAGGGACAGGCGCTGGACACCATTTTGGCCGTGATCCGGGAGCCGACCGAGCACGGCGTCACCCAGGCCGAGTTGGACCGGGCCCGGGAGCAGTCCAAGGCCAACGTGCTCATGGGGCTGGAGTCCGCCCAGTCCCACATGAGCAGCCTGGGCCGGGGCGAGGTGCTGGACGAGGACGCCATCATCGCCGCCCGCCCCGCGCTTTGGGGCGGGCGGCTTTTCTGTTCCCACCCTGCCTTCCCCTGGGGGAAGGTGCCCCGGAGGGGCGGATGAGGGGAGAACTGGCAATCTTAAACCAAACTTAAGGGAAATGTAAGGAAGTTTTTGTGCGGTTATACTACGATGGCAATGCGGGAGAGGAGGTTCCAGAGATTCCCCCTCAGACGGCTTCTTATCGGACTTGCAGAGAATATGCGTGGTTTTCCTTGTAACACAAAACACAAAGAGGCCTCAGCCTGCGCGTAGAGGGAGGATTTAGCCGGCAAACGTCAACCGAGGCATTCAATGAAAGAAGGGGAAAATATGAAATTAATCAAAAGAATTACTGCATATCTATTGACCTTTAGCATTTTATTGAGCATCGGTTCGTCTGTAGTGGCTGCCGCAGTGGCGCCTGTCGAGCAGGAATATCCAGCGCATGAAGACCCGTCACAGGAAATGTTAACTGATCTGGAGCAAAAGGGGGTACAAATTAATCACGTTAAAGATTCGAGCCTAATAACAAATATCAAAAATCCTAGTAACGGGAAACTCTCATTTACTATTAAGATTCCAGCAAACCAAACACTGTACTATAAGGTAGAGTTAATTCCTAGCAAACGGGCAGGCGCTATTGAAACACCTAAAAATGCATCTTATTACAATAGCTCTAATAGGACAGTTACAAAGACAATCACTGTGGATGTAAAGCATTTCTCTCCTAACTATGTTATAACAGCAAACTATACAACAGGTAATTCCAGAATTAAAACGGTCTATGAAGATGAGGAAAAAGTAGCTAGTAAGTTGGTAAAACAAATTACCTCGAAACCATTTGTTTGGACTCAGGCGGAACTTGATAAATATAATGCGGGTAAGACAATTAGTTGGGCTGTGACATTTGCCACATTAGAATTTGTATCAATTGAAATAGGGGCCCTATTGAAAGGAGCTGAAACGATTGGGACTGCACTTAATATTGGGTGGTCGTTTATTGGAGATGGAGGAGTGCCCTCTACAGAAAGTCCTACCCAATATGAACTTGATATGGTACCTAGACTAGGACTAAAATATCAAGTAAGCTATATTCCTACAAATAGTGGAATAAGCAGAAAGATATTAGTTACTTTGCCAGATGGACGTAGCTCAACATACAGTTTAGGTACCTATCCAAGCGGCATCACAATTAGGATCCCGACTTGAGGAATTTGGCCAATGAAACACAGAAATCCAAAGAAGCTGGCACAGAGGATTGTCGGAATCATCCTATTGACCGGCGGCAATCTGATAGCTACGACGCTGTACCTCCCGGAATTCCGCTACGTACCGGAGCTGTTTGAGCGATTGCAGATGTATCGTGCAATCGCACTTGTGCTTGGTATTACAGGTGCCATTATCTTTGCGAGATCTTTTAAAACAAAATAAGTTGCTTCGGAGGCAATAATCAGGCAGAGGAGTGTTGACACTCCTCTGCCTGATTTTATAGCGTCTGTTTTCTCAACAGCCGGATATCCTCCCCATAGAAGGGGAGCACGCGGTACTCTCCCTCCAGGCGGGAGGCGATCTGGGGGGTATAACGGGCGCGCACCTGATCCATGGTCAGGTTGGAGGAGATCACCGTCCGCTTGTCCGCCGTCAGGCGGGTGTTGATGAGGGTGTAGAGGGCGGACTGGACAAAGGGGGTGGAAAGCTCGCTGCCCAGATCGTCCAGAATCAGCAGATCGCAGCCCAGGTAGCGGCGGGTCTCGTCCTTGGCCTCCCCAGCCTCCAGCCGGTCCCGGGCGAACTTCTGCTCCTCGAAGCGGGTGAAGATGTTTACCGCCGTGTCGTACACCACGGAGAAGCCGCTCTCCGACACGGTGCGGGCGATGCAGGCCGAGAGGAAGGTCTTGCCCAGCCCCGGCGCGCCGGTGAGGAACAGGTTGCGGAAGTAGAACCGGCCGAACTTCCGGGCATAGCTGGAGCACACGTCGAAGATAAACTCCATGTTCTCCCGGGGGGAGAGGGACTCCCCCGGCCAGGGCAGGGGGGAGTAGTAGTCCAGGGAGAAGGAGTCAAAGGACTGCTCCCCCAGATCCAGCAGCTTGGACAGCTCCCTGATCTGCTCCTCGGTGCACAGCGCCTTAAGGCAGGCGCACATATTGGCCCCCACCCAGCCGGTGTCGCTGCACTTGGGGCAGGCGGGCTTGTCGTCCAGGGCGTCGGCGGGATAGCCGTGCTCGGTCAGCAGCGCCGCCTTCTCCGCCTGGAGGCTCAGGTTTTTATCCCGGATTACACCGATGGCGGGCACCGGATCGCTGCCGTCCCGCAGGGAGGCGGCGATGATCTGGGTGATGGTGCGCCGCAGTTCCCGGTCGATGGCCGCCACCCGGGGCAGCTTGGCGTAAATCTCGGAGCGCAGGCGCTCCTGCGCCTCCTCCCGGGCCTTCCGCTGGGCCTCCAGCCGGGCGGTGGCCCGGCGCAGGACGCTCTGCTCGTATCCCATGGCTTACTCTCCCTCCGTCTCCTGCTGGCGGCGCAGGAACTCCCGCATCCGCTCCAAATCCTCCCGCACCCGCTGGTCGGCCTCGCCGGGGGCGGCGGGGCGGCCCTGCATGGCGGGCTGGGCCACCGGGCGGCGCTGCCGGTCGCCCGCCTCCACCTCCGCCAGGGTGTGCAGGTTCTTCCGGTGCCAGCCGCACAGAATGCCGTTCATGTAGTCCCAGTCCATCTTCTGCTTCTTGTAGACCGTCTTTTCGTAGGCCAGGCGGAGCACCTCGTCGGCAAAGCCCATGTCCGTCCAGGCCGCCACTTTCTTCCGCTCCTTCTCCACCAGGGGGCGGGGCGGCTGATCCAGCAGGCGGAGAATCTCCCCCTCCCGGCTGCGGTAGAGGGCCTGCTTCTTGAGGTGGGCCTCGGCGGCCTGGGCCGTGTCCACCCCCAGCCGCCGCCACACGAAGCCCTCCTTCTGAATCTGGCTCATGCGGGGCTTGCGGCCGGGGCCGTACTTCCGCTGAAACTCCTCCACGCACCAGCTCACCAGCAGGCAGATCACCTCCGCCGGCAGGGCCAGGTAGTCGTAGAGGGTGTACAGGCTCTTCAAGTCCGACGTGGACAGGATCTTGCCCAGACGCCGCTGCACCTCGTTCACCAGGCCGGGGAAGGAGGAGGCGCCGTCCTCCAGCTCCCGCGTGATGTCGGCGGCGGTGTACTCCGGCGGGCCCTCCGGCTCCATCCGGGCGGGGGCCTCCGGCGCGGCCGTGCCGTCCGCCAGGCCCAGCCCGACCAGGGCGGACAGGGCCGCCTCCAGCCGGGGCACGTCCCACTTCAGCGCCCGGCGGGCCGCCTCCAGCTCCAGCCGTCCGCCCCGGCGCAGCAACCACAGGTACAGCAGCGCTGCGTCCCCGTTTCCCGCGCCCATCAGCCGGTCGGCCGCCCGGGCCGTCATGGATAAAATGTCACCGGGCAGCAGCAGCTCGGCCATGTGAATCCCCCGTTCCTCTCTGGTTTCCCGCCTATTATAGCACAAAACTACGCGCGGTGTATACTGTGGATATCGGCCCCCTGCGTGGCGTGCGGCGTAGGGGCAAGCGGGGCCGCGGCCATATGGGAAGGGAGAAACTGCAGGCTTGTAGGGGCGGGTGCCCACACCCGCCCGCGGGCGGCCACAAGGGCCGCCCCTACACAGAAGCGCGGAGCGCCCGGGAGCAGGGAAACAGCGAGACCCGCAGGCGAAAAAGCAGTTGCGCCGCAGGCGCAAGGTGTTTTTTGCGGAGGGACGAGCAGTTGCCCGTCGCGGAGGGCGCGCAGCGTGACAACACAGAAGCGCGGAGCCGTCGTGAGCCGCGGCACAGTGAGCCGCGCAGGCCGGAAAACAGGCCAGGCGAAGCCCGGCGGCATTTCCGGCGGAGCGGGGAATAGTGACCGCGTCGCGAACAGGCAGAGCGTGACAGAAAGCGCGGAGCTGTCGGAAGCCGCGGCACAGGTTGCCGTCCGGGCGGGAAAATGAAAATTCATGAAGATTTCATTTCTCATCCGGGCGGAACTATGGTATAATAGCCGCAAAGCGGCTATTACACTTGCATTTCAGCCGTTTTTCCCGCCCCTTGCGGGGCAACCGAAAAACAGAGCGCATTATACCATTCCGCTGATGCTTCCTGGTATAATGTCCGAATCCTAAATCACTATGGTCAGGAGGGGTTTCCATGAAAAACCGTGTCACCGTCACCATCGCCGGACAGGAGTATACGCTGGTGGGCACCGAGGAGGCGAGCTACACCGAGAAGGTGGCCGCCCACGTGGACGCCAAGGTGGAGGAGGTTTTGAGCGGAGCCCATGTGTCCCTGGTGGATGGGGCCATCCTGGCGGCGGTCAACATCGCCGACGAGTACTTCAAGGAGGTGGAGGCCGCGGAGAACCTGCGCCGCCAGCTCAAGGAGTACCTGGAGGAGGCCACCAAGATGAAGCTGGAGCTGTCCGAGGCCAAGCGGGAGATCTTCAAGCTGCAGAACAAGAAGTAAGAGAGCGGAGCGGGCGGCTTTGGCCGCCCCCGCCAGGGAGGATTCCGTATATGCTGGAATTGCTCGCCCCCGCCGGGTCTATGGAGGCCGTGGCGGCGGCTGTTCAGAACGGCGCCGACGCCGTCTATCTGGGGTACGGGGACTTTAACGCCCGCCGCAACGCGAAAAATTTCTCGGAGGAGGAGTTTGCGGCGGCGGTTTCTTATTGCCACCTGCGGGGGGCGAAGGTCTACCTGACCCTCAACACCCTGCTCACCGACCGGGAGCTGCCGAAGGCGGCGGAGGTGGCCGCCCAGGCCAGCGCCATCGGCGCCGACGCGGTGCTCATTCAGGATCTGGGCGTGCTGCGGATGCTCCGCCAGGTCGTCCCCGATCTGCCCGTCCACGCCTCCACCCAGATGACCCTCCACAACCTGGACGGGGTGAAGATGGCCGCCGATCTGGGCCTCACCCGGGCGGTGCTCTCCCGGGAGCTGAGCCGGGATCAGATTGAATCCATCTGCCAGCGCGCCCCCATCGAAATCGAGGTCTTCGCCCACGGGGCCCTGTGCATGTGCTACTCGGGGCAGTGCTTCCTCTCCTCCGTCATCGGCGGGCGCAGCGGCAACCGGGGCCTGTGCGCCCAGCCCTGCCGCCTCAAGTACGGCTGGATGGACAAGGCCGACGCCTACCCCCTCTCCCTCAAGGATCTGTCCCTGGCGGGACACCTGCGGGAGCTGCGCAGGATGGGGGTGGCCTGCGTCAAGCTGGAGGGCCGCATGAAGCGGCCGGAGTACGTGGCCGTGGTCACCGGCATCTACGCCCGGGCCATCAAGGAGGATCGGGAGCCGACGGAGGAGGAGCTGGAGCAGCTCCGGGCCGCCTTCTCCCGCCAGGGCTTCACCCAGGGCTACTACCTGGATCAGCAGGGGCCGGACATGTTCGGCGTGCGGGAGGAGACCAGGGAGCCGAAGGAGCTCTTCGCCGCCGCCCGCAATACCTACCAGAGCGGGGAGGCCCAGCGGGTGCCCGTCACCTTCTACGCCATGCTCCGCCCCGGCGAGCCCGCCCGCGTGGGGGTGGAGGATCCGGACGACCGGGTGGCGACGGTGGAGGGCCCGGTGCCAGAGGCCGCCCGCACCCGCCCCCTGACGGCGGAGGCGGTCACCACCCAGCTCTCCCGCACCGGCGGCACCCCCTACCGCTGCGGGCAGGTGCGCGCCCTGGTGGAGGAGAACCTGTCCCTCCCCCTGGCCGCCCTCAACGCCCTGCGGCGGGAGGCCCTGGAGAAGCTCTCCGTCCAGAGGCAGGAGCCGCCCCGCCGCCGCACCGGGGAATACCACGCCGGCGCCCGCTATGAGAACCGGCGGGAGGAGCCGGTGCTGACCATCTCCGTGCGGAGGGCGGAACAGCTCACCGACGAGCTGCTCCGCCTGGGGCCCGCCCTGGTGTACGTCCCGCTGGACGAGCTGGCCGCCCACCCGGAGAAGGCCGCCGGCACGGAGCACACCTCCATCGGGGTGAGCCTGCCCCGGGTGGCCTGGGACCGGGAGTACCCCGGCCTGCGGGAAAAGCTGGAGCAGGTGCGCGCCCTGGGGGTAAAAGACGCCCTGCTGGGCAACCTTGGTATGTTCCCCATCGCCCGGGAGCTGGGCTTCACCCTGCGGGGGGACTTCGGCCTGGAGATCTACAACGCCCAGGCCCTCAAGGAGTACAAGCGGCTGGGCCTCCAGTCGGCCACCCTCTCCTTTGAGCTGAAGCTGGCCCAGATCCGCGACCTCTCCAAATGCCTGGACACCGAGCTGATCACTTACGGCCGCCTGCCCCTGATGCTGATGGAGAACTGCATCATCAGAAACCGCACCGGCTCCTGCGGCTGCCAGAACACCAATATCCTCACCGACCGGAAGGGCGCCCGCTTCCCGGTGGTGAGCGCCCCCGGCTGCCGCAACGAGCTGCTCAACTCCCAGAAGCTCTTCCTAGCGGACAGGGCCGCCGACTACCGCCGCATCGGCCTGTGGGCCCAGCGGCTGCTCTTTACCACCGAAAATCCCCGGGAGTGCGTGCAGGTGGCCCAGCGCTATCTGGAGCAGGGGAGCTGGACCCCCAACGAGTACACCCGCGGGCTATACTATCGAGATGTGGAGTGAACCCCATGAAGCTGAAGATCAAGGCCGTATCGGACAAGATCGGCAAGGACATCCCCTACCCCTTCTACGCCACCGCCGGCGCGGCGGCCATGGATCTGTGCGCCTGCGTGGACGCGCCGGTGGAGGTGGCCCCCCGCGCCCTGGTGAGTATCCCCACCGGCATCGCCATCGCCCTGCCCTCGGCGGAGTATGTGGCCCTGGTGTTCGCCCGCTCCGGCCTGGGCATCAAGCACGGAATTGCCCTCTCCAACGGGGTGGGCGTCATTGACAGCGACTACCGGGGGGAGATCCGGGTGGGGCTGACCAACCTGTCCGACACCCCCTACACCGTCCAGCCCGGCGACCGCATCGCCCAGCTGGCCGTCATGCCCGTGGTGCAGGCCGAGCTGGAGCGGGTGGACAGCCTGGACGATACCGGGCGGGGGACCGGCGGCTTCGGCTCCACCGGAAAGTAAGGGCAGACGCAGCAGACCGGTGCGGGCCGCCGGGACGTGTAGGGGCGGGGCTCGTCCCCGCCCGCGGGCGGCCACAAGGGCCGCCCCTACAGGGCAGACACAGCGAACCGATGCAGGCCGCCTGGATGTGTAGGGGCGGGCGCCCACACCCGCCCGCGAAAGAGCATGGAACCGGGCGGAGCGCCGCGGCTGCCGCGCCCCTCCGGCCAATTAGGAAAGGAACAGAAGTATGGAGATCATTCTGGCCTCCCAGTCGCCCCGGCGGCGGGAGCTTTTGGAGCGCATGGGGATAAAGAACTTTCGCATCGTCACCCCCGATATTGACGAGCACATGGAGCGGGAGCTGCCCCCGGAGGAGCTGGTGCGCCGCATCTCGGCGGAGAAGGCCCGGGCCGTGCGGGAGCAGGCGGGCATGGATGCGGTGGTGATCGCCGCCGATACGGTGGTGGCTCTGGACGGGGCGGTGCTGGGCAAGCCCGCGGATGAGCTGGAGGCTTTCAAGATGCTCTCCACCCTCTCCGGCTGCCGCCACCAGGTCTATACCGGCCTTACCGTCCTGCGGGGGGAGGAGCGGCACACCGTCAGCGAGGAGACCACCGTCGCCTTCCGGGAGCTGAGCGAGGAGGAGATCTCCTGCTACATCCAGACCGGAGAGCCCATGGACAAGGCGGGGGCTTACGGCATCCAGGGCTTTGGGGCTCTGCTCATTGAAGGCATCCAGGGGGATTACTACAATGTCATGGGCCTGCCCGTGTGCCGCCTGGGCGGCATCCTGCGCCAGCTCGGCGTGGACTGCCTGCGCCTGGCGGCGGGCGAGCGGGACAGCGACTGAGAGAGAGGGAACGGACAGACGTGAAGGATTTTTTCCGGCACAACGGAATCCTGATTTTAATCGCAGCCATTCTGCTGGCCCTGGTGACGGCGGTGGTGTCGATGCTGTTCGGCGGTGTGGCCGACCCCCTGTCCAACCTGGTGGGGATCCTTACCACGCCGGTGCGCAACGGCATTACCGCAGTGACCAACTGGGCGGAGGAGAAGTACAACGATGCTTTCGAGCTGGAGCAGATGAAGGAGGAGCTGGCCGGGCTGAAACAGCGCAACGCCGAGCTGGAGGCCCAGGCCCGGGAGGCGGAGGCCGCCCTCCAGGAGAACGAGCGCCTGCGCAACCTGCTGGAGCTCCAGCCCAAGGAGTGGTCCTGCGACAAGGCCGCCGCCATGGTCACCGCCCGCTCCACCTCCAACTGGGAGTCCACCCTCACCATTGGCAAGGGCAGCGCTGCGGGGATTGCCGTGGATGACTGCGTGGTGGACGAGTACTGGAACCTGGTGGGCGTGGTGGCGGAGGTGGGGGAGAACTGGGCCACCGTGCGTACCCTCGTTGACTCGGACACCGAGATGGGCGGCCAGCTCGCCCGAACCGGCGGCGCGGCCATCCTGGAGGGAGACTTTGCCCTCATGGGGGAGGGCAGGCTCAAGCTGACTTATCTGCCGGAGAACAGCGAGCTCATCGCCGGGGATCTGGTGACCACCTCCGGCCGGGGCGGGGTATACCCCGCCGGACTGGTGGCCGGGCACGTGGAGGAGGTGCGCACCGATGCCTCCGGCATGACCCGCTACGCCGTCATTGCGCCGGAGACCGATCTGGACGGCCTCCAGCAGGTCTTTGTGATCACCGACTTTACCGTTAACGAATAAATGGGACGTGGCCGGAAAGGGGGGAAGCGCCGGTGACCAGACAGGATTTTCTCATTAAATGGGGCGTATACGCCCTGGCTCTGGTGCCCGTATGGTTCCTGGAGCTGTTTGTGCTCAACCGCTTTCCCCTCTTTGGGGTGGCCCCTATGCTCCTGCCCCTGGCTGCCGTGTGCGTGGCGGTGCTGGAGGGCACCACGGCGGGGGCGGGCTTCGGCCTGTTCGTGGGCATCCTGTGCGACGCGGCCTACTTCAACACCGACGGAGCCATGACGGTGGGGCTGTGCCTCATCGGCGTGGGGGCCGGCGCCCTGGCCCAGTATGTGCTGCGCCAGAACCTGGTGGGCTGCCTGCTGTGCTCCTTCGCGGCGCTGGCGCTCATCGACGGGGTGCGCATCGCCGCCCGCCTGCTGGCCGGGCGGGGGGAGCTGGCTGCCATGCTCGGCTTGGCCGGACGGGAGATTCTCTGGTCCCTGGTCTTTGTGTTCCCGGTGTACGCCCTGTTCCTGTGGGTGTTCCGCCGGGTGCCGAAAAAAACCGTGCTGTAAAGACAGGCCGCCCCGCCACCGAACGCGGGGTGGCCTCATAGACTGAAAAAGGGGGCCCGCCATGGAGGGCAGACAATTCAACCGCCGCACCCTCGCCATCCTGGTGGTGCTTACGGCACTGCTGCTGCTGTTTTTTGGGGTGCTCTACAACCTGCAGGTGCTCCATGTGGACGACTACCGGGCCCAGAGCGTGGTCAAGATTGCCAACCGGAAGACGGTGGAGGCCGCCCGTGGGGAGCTGCTGGACCGCTACGGCCGGAGCATGGTGACCAACCGTGCCACCTACCAGCTCACGCTGAATACCGGTGTGATGGGGGAGGAGGCGGTGCGCAACGCCAACCTGCTGGAGCTGCTCAACATCTGCCGGGACAACGGCCTGACCTGGACCGACACCCTGGCCGTCTCAACGGCAGCCCCCTTCACCTACACCAGCGACACCCCTCTGGCCTACGAGAAGGAGGGGGGCGGCGTGGCCCTGACCCGGCTGGGACGGCTGCTCAACGCCCTCCCTATGAAAAAGGAGCTGAAAAGCAGCCTGAACCTGCCCGCCACCGAGCAGGTAGAGGCCGCCAAGACCCTGGACGATATCCCCGCCGGTCCCACGGCGGAGGAGCTGATCGCCGCCCTGCGCACCTACTTTGAGATTGACCCGTCCTGGTCGGACGCCGATGCCCGGGCCCTGATCGGTGTGCTCTACGAGACCAATCTGCGCACCTACAGCATCAACCAGCAGGCGTACATCTTTGCCCAGGATGTGAATATTGATGTCATCTCTGCGGTGAAAGAGCGCCGGCTTACCGGCGTTACCATCGAAACCACCACCGTCCGTCAGTACAACACTGTAGCCGCAGCCCACCTGCTGGGCCATGTGGGAGACATCCAGTCCAGCAACTGGGACTACTACCGGGAGCAGGGCTACAGCATGAACGACAAGGTGGGCATCGACGGGGCGGAGAACGCCTTTGAGGAGTATCTGCGTGGGGAGTCAGGGGTTCAGATCCAGGAGCTGTCCACCAGCGGAAAGGTGGTCAGCGAGTACTGGCGCATCGACCCCGAGACCGGAGAGGAGCAGATCCCCAAGCCGGGGGACAACGTTCTGCTCACTCTGGACCTCCGCCTCCAGGAGAAGGTGGAGGAGATTCTGGCCAACACCATCGAGACTCTGGAGTCGGAGGATACCGGGGGCGGCGCGGTGGTGGTGGAGAGCGTCAAGACGGGGGAGATCCTGACCATGGCCTCCTATCCCACCTACGATCTGTCCAGGATCTACAGTGATATCACCCTTTACAATCAACTGGCCAGCGACACCGAGCTGACCCCGCTGCTCAACCGAGCCACCCAGGAGTTTTACTATCCCGGTTCCACCTTCAAGCCGCTGGTGGCCATCGCCGCGCTGGAGGAGGGACTGACCACGCCCACGGAGAAAATTCAGGACACCGGCCGCCTCCAGCTCCCCGAGGAGGAGCACTACCCCTACGGCGATTTCCATCCCCAGTGCTGGATCTACCGCCAGTACGGAGGCAACCACGGGTGGGAGGATCTGGCCGACGCCCTGCGGGACTCCTGCAACATCTACTTTTACACCATGGGCCACCGGCTGGGCATTGACAAGATTGACGAGTACGCTTCCCTGTTCGGCCTGGGAGAGTACACTGGTATCGAACTGCCCGAGGTGAAGGGCTATGTGGCCGGACCGGCCACCAGCGAGGCCCTGGGGGTGGAGTGGTACGGCGGCAACCTGCTCAACGCCGCCATCGGTCAGGACAACACCCAGGTTACCCCCCTTCAGCTGGCCAACTATATCGTTACCCTGCTCAACGGCGGCGATCACTTCGTGCCTCACCTGCTCAAGTCCGTCAAGTCCAGCGACTACTCGGAGACGGTGTATGAGCAGCAGCCCGAGGTGAAAAACCACATTGCTCTCGACCCCGCCAACGTGGAGGCGGTGAAGCGGGGCATGTGGGAGGTGGCCAACGACCCCAAGAGCACCGTAGACCAGTACCTGAGCAACCTGGCGGTGGAGGTGGGCGCCAAGACCGGCTCCGCCCAGGTGGGCTCGGCGGACAAGGAGGCCGACGCCGTCTTCACCCTGTTCGCCCCTTATGACGACCCGGAGATCGTCATCTCCATCGTGGTGGAGGGCGGTGCCTCGGGCGGAAATCTGGCCCAGGCCGCCGGCGAGATTGTCAACTACTATTTCAGCGCGGAGCATACGGTGGAATCGGTGGACGCCGAGAACACCCTGCTCCGCTGAAGGGAGCCGTTCCTTGTGTGTGATCCCCAGACCTTTGACAGCCGGGACAGCCGGTATAAGCGCCCCTATGGCGCCGTACCCTCCGGCACCCGGGTAGAGCTGGCCCTCCGCCCGCCCCGGGCCGGGGGATTTTCTGCCGCCACACTCATCGCCTACTTTGAGCACCGGGACGAGGAGCGCCGGGAGCTGCCCATGCCCTGGCGGGGCCTGGAGGGGGACCGGGATGTGTTTGCCGTAACCTTGGAGACCGGGGACTATGTGGGCCTGGTGTGGTACTCCTTCCGCCTGGAGGGCCTGGACGGCCGCAGGGAGGAGCTGGGGCCCTTCCAGCTCACGGTATACGACGGGGCGGAGGAGGTGCCCGCCTGGTTCGGAGAGGGCGTCACCTATCAGATCTTCCCTGACCGCTTCCGCCGCACCCGGGTTCCCGATCCCACCGGCATGGTGGGAGGGCGCAGCGTCCACACCGGCTGGGAGGAGGAGCCGGTCTACCGCCCCGACCGGAACGGTGAGGTGCGCAACCGGGACTTCTTCGGCGGCGATCTGGCCGGCGTGCGGGAGAAGCTGGGCTACCTGCGGGGCCTGGGGGTGGATACCCTCTACTTCTGCCCCATCTTCGAGGCCCCGGAGAACCACCGCTACGGCACCGGGGACTATGAGAAGATCGACCCCATGCTGGGCACCGAGGCCGACTTCCGCGCCCTGTGCACCGACGCCCACGCCCTGGGCATGCGGGTGGTGCTGGACGGCGTGTTCAACCACCAGGGCTTTGTCAGCCGCTATTTCAACGGCGACGGCTCCTATGAGAGCGTAGGGGCCGTCCAGTCCCAGGACAGCCCTTATTACCCCTGGTACCACTTCTCACACTGGCCGGACAAATACGACTCCTGGTGGGGCATCTACTCCCTCCCCGCCGTCAACGAGGCCGATTCCTCCTACCGCCGGTATATCTTCGGCGGCGCGGACAGCATCATCCGCCGCTGGCTGGCCGCCGGGGCGGACGGCTGGCGGCTGGACGTGGCCGACGAGCTGCCCGACGACTTTATCCACGGCATCCACGCCGCCGCCCGGCAGGCCAAGCCGGAGGCGGTAATCATCGGCGAGGTGTGGGAGGACGGCTCCAACAAGATCGCCTACGGCGTGCGCCGCCGGCACATCCTGGGGGGACACTGCGACGGGCTGATGAACTACCCCTTCCGAAACGCCCTGCTCTCCTTCCTGCTGGGCGAGGACGCCTTCCGCTTCCGGCAGGCCATGGAGACCCTGCGGGAGAACTACCCGCCCTTCGCCTGGCGCTCGGCCATGAACTTCCTGGGCACCCACGACACCCCCCGCATCCTCACCCTGCTGGGCACGGGGGGCGACGGCAAGGACCACGACAAGGACTGGCGGGCCGCCTTCCGCATGTCCTCCGGCCAGTACGCCCTGGGTAAGGCCCGGCTGAAGCTGGGGGCCCTGGTGATTTTCGCCTTCCCCGGCTCCCCCATGGTCTATTACGGAGACGAGGCGGGGATGGAGGGCTTTGAAGACCCCTTCAACCGCCGCACCTACCCCTGGGGAAGGGAGGACGGCGAGCTGCTGGAATGGTACACCGCCCTGGGGAAGGCCCGCCGGGCGCTGCCCGCCCTGCGCCGGGGGGAGCTGGCCTGGACGCTCACCCGGGGACGGGTACTCTCTTTCCTCCGCACTGGGGCCGAGGGGAGCGTATTGGCCGCCGTCAACGCCGGCGAACGGCCGGAGCCCATTGATCTGCCCTGGCCCGCCCGGGACTGGATGACCGGGGCGGCCCTGGAACAGGGGGAGCAGACGCTCCCTCCCATGACAGGCTGGCTGCTGACGCCCCGGCCGGAAGGAGCGTGAACTGTGGAGCAGCCCCTCATCAGCATTATTGTGCCGGTCTACAACGCGGAGCCCTATCTGGACAACTGCCTGGACTCCATCGCCGCCCAGACGTGGGGGAACCTGGAGGTGTGGCTGGTGGATGACGGCTCCACCGACGCCAGCCCCGCTCTCTGTGACGCCCGGGCCGCCGCCGACTCCCGCTTTCACGTGCTCCACCAGGCCAACGCCGGGGTATCCGCCGCCCGCAATGCCGCTCTGGAGCGGGCTACGGGGCAGTACCTCCAGTTTGTGGACGGGGACGACTACCTGCCCTCCACCGCTACCGAGCGGCTGGTCCGCACCGCCGGGGCCACCGGGGCCGATCTGGTGATCGGCCGCTTCTGGCGGGTGGCCGGCACACGCAAGGCCCTCCAGGGCCACATCCGCCGGGACGGGGTGTTCACCCGCCGGGAATTCGCGGAGGAGATGCTCAAGGCCCCGGCCAACTTCTACTACGGCGTGCTGTGGAACAAGCTCTACCGACGCTCCATTGTGGAGGAGGGCCGCCTGCGGTGCGATCCGGAGGTGAGCTGGTGCGAGGATTTCCTCTTCAACCTGGAGTACATCCGCCGGACCCGGCTGATCGCCGCCACCGCCCAGCCGGTCTACTGCTATGTGAAGCGGCCGGGCAGCCTGGTGGCCACCCAGGCCACCCTGGCCCGGACGGTGGAGATGAAGCGCACCATGTTTGCCGCCTACAAGCGGCTCTATCAGGCCCTGGACCTCTATGACGAACAGAAGCTGCGGGTCTACGGCTACCTGGTCTCAGCCGCCAAGGACGGGGGGAGCGTGGCCCTGCGGCCCCCGGCTCTCCCCAAGCGGCGGCCGGAGTCCCCGCGCCGCCGAACGCGCCGGCGCAGAACCGGAATGGCATAATGTCCGGAGTCCTGCCGAAACGCTGCTTCGGCAAATTGAAAAAGCGGAACGGCTATGCCGTTCCGCTTTTCGTTTGCTGGAAAGGGGGTCAGGCGCGGTCCGCCCAGATGGGGCTGGACCAGGCCATGTGCTCGTCCTTCTGGGTGACGCGCAGGTAGTAGCAGGCGTCGCTCCCGGCAGTGTCCTCCAGGGTGAAGTCGCAGGCATTGCCCGCGCAGGCCCAGGTCTGGATGACCTGATTGTCCCGCAGCAGCTCCACGGTGACGGTGTCGGTGCCCAGAACGCTGCCCTCGATGGTGACGGGGGCGTCGCCGATGGCCTTGACCTCGCTGCCCATGGGGGCAGAGTTGATCTTCAGGGAGACCAGAATGCGGGCGCCGGTGGTGCCGTAGGTCAGGCGGTCATAGATGGCGTCCCACACGTACTCCCGCTTGAGGGCGGGGACGAAGGCGGCCACAATGCCGCCCTCCACGCCGTGCTCGGTCTGGTGGGAGTCGCTGCCGGCGGTGAAGCCCATCCGGTAGCCCCGGGCCAGGGCGTCCTGCACGCTGCACCGCTCCATCTTCTTGATGTTCTTGGTGAACTTGGAGCGGGCCTCAAAGGTCTCGAAGGGGGCGTGGCGGGAGTAGATCTCCACGGCGCGCTGCACCTCGGGATCGTGGAAGTTCCAGTCGGTGGCGGCGCTCACCATCACCCAGTCCGCGGCGGGGTGGTGGGGGATGCAGAGGGCCTTGTAGGAGCGGATGCTGTTGTAGAGGTCGGTGGGGGTCATGCCGCCCTTGTCGCCGGAGCGGAAGATCTCGCCCTCGTCGCCCCGGTAGTATACGTTCTTGTGGCCGTAGTCGTACTTGTACTCGTTGGGAGTCCACTCGTAGGCCAGAAGGCAGGCCAGCTCGCCGTCCTTGTTCATCAGGCGGCAGTTGGTGCGCAGCAGCTCCCACTCGGACTGGGTCGTCCAGTCGGGGTAGCAGTCGTGGTCGGTGAGGGCGGTGAAGTCCAGACGGGCCTTGTCCCGGGCCCGGTGATAGTACTGGTCCACCTCGCCCATGCCGTCGGACAGGCCGCTCTGGCCGTGGATGTCGCCAAAGTAGACGGACAGGTTCCCGTAGCCGTTTTTGTCCAGCCAGGCGCGCACCACGTCGGCGGGGTGCTCGTCCAGGCGCTTGTCGGCGTTGGCGGGGATGGGCTGGGTGAAGTCGCTGGGGGGCGCCACATAGTCGGGCTGCTGGGCCAGCTCGGTGGGGGTGAGGTGGTTGTAGATCACCTGGGCGTTGCGCTCCATGTGGCCGTTCTTGAAGCCGAACTGCCACATCAGATGGATGGTGTCGTCCTCACTCACCAGCAGCTTGGGGTGGACGCCGCAGTGGCCGTCGCCGTAGGACATCAGCACCGGACGGCTCCAGGGCTCGCTGCCCCGGCGGGTGCACACCAGCACGTCGTACTTGCTGCGGGTGTAGGCCATGGCCTGAAGGCCGGAGGAGTTGGAGGCCACGTGGAGATCCAGATACCAGTCCACGCCCTCCTTGAGGCACTGGGGATTGACCGCGGCCAGGGCGCCGTCCCGGACGGTGAGGTCGGCGGAGCGGACGGAGTAGACGGCCATATAGCCGTAGTCGTACCAGCCCACCACGGCGCCGTCGGGCTTGGCGGCGATCCACGGGGTGGAGGCCCAGTCCTCGCCCTGGCTGACCACAATCTCCTCACTCCAGCCCGCGGCGGTGCGCGCCCGGGCAAAGAGCTTGTACTGCTTGCCGTCAAAGCCGTCGTAGGCCACGTAGAGGTTGCCGTCGCCGCCCTCGGCCGCGCCGGCCCGGTAGGCCTCGCCCACCACGGACACGGTCTCGGCCGCGCCGGGGCCGGCCTCGGTCAGGGGGCACAGCACGGCGGCCGCGCTGCCCTTGTGCTGCTCCGTCCAGATGACGTGCAGCTTGCCCTGCCAGGTGAACAGGCGGGGGAAGAACAGGGCCTCGCCGGAGGCGACGGTGAGCACCTCGCCCCACTGGCCGTCCCGATAGCAGCGGGCCAGGATGCGCCAGTTCTCCCGGGCGTACTCGCTCCAGGCGTACCAGATGGCGCCGCCGTGGGCCAGAATGACGGGGTGGAGCACCTCGCCGCCGTCGGAGATCTCCCGCTCCCAAACCACCTCATCCCCGCGGCGGCAGGAGGCCATCAGGCTGTCGTGGCGATCCACAAAGCGCTGCCAGCACAGATAGACGTCGGAACCATCCAGCGCGATGCCGGGGAACTGGGCGTTCTCCCGATAGAGATCGGTAATGACTCGGTTGTTCTGAATCTGTTCCATAATACCTCAACCTCAGCTTTCTATTCGTCGTCGTACTTACCGACACCGGCCGGGGGCTTGATGTGCTTGACACCGAAGGCCAGCACCAGCAGGGTCACAATGTAGGGGAGCATCTGCACGATCTGGGGCGGGAAGGCCTCGCCCTGAAGGTAGATCTGCACCGCGTCGCAGAAGCCGAACAGCAGGGCGCAGGGCACGATCTGCGCGGGGTTGTACCGGCCCAGGATGGCGATGGCCACCGCGATGTAGCCGCGGCCGGCGGTCATGTTGCGCACGAACATGTCCAACTGATCCAGGGACAGGTAGGCGCCGCCCACGCCGGCCAGAGCGCCGCAGATGAGCACGCCGCAGTACTTGATGCCGTGAACCCGCAGGCCCATGGTGGCCGCGGCCTTTGGGTTCTCGCCCACCATGCGCAGGCGCAGGCCGAAGCGGGTCTTGAAGAGGACGATCCACCCCACGACCACTGCGGCGACCATCACAAGGAAGCTGACGGACTGCTGGGCCAGAATGGGGCCGATGACGGGGATGGGGGCAAAGAAGTCCAGGGTGGTGGAGATGGAGGCCACCTGGGGGGTGGAGCCCTTGTTGTTCCAGATGAGCTGCATCAGCAGGGTGGTGACGGCCAGAGCCAGCAGGTTCAGTCCGATGCCGCTGATGACCTGGTTGACCTTGTAGCGCACGGACAGGATGCCGTGGAACAGGCCGATGACCATGCCGCCCACCATGCCCAGCAGGAAGCCGAAGAGCACGCTCCCGGTGAAGTAGGAGCCGAGAACGCCGAAGAAGGCGCCCATCATCATCATGCTCTCCAGGCCCAGGGCCATGATGCCGCTGCGCACCGAGAAGGCGCCGCCCACCGAGGCCAGCACCAGGGGGATGGACATGGCGATGGAGGAGCCGATGATGGGAATCAGGTTGTTGAGAATCACGCCCATGTCAGGCCACCTCCTTCTTGGTCTTGCGGGACCAGCCCGCGGGGTTGAGCCGCTTGAGCTCCTTCACCAGCAGCGGGGCGGCCACCAGAATGACCACCATGGCCTGGATGACGTTGACGAACTCCACCGGAATGCTGGTGGTGCGGTTGAGCTCCATGGTGCCCGCCCGCAGCGCGCCGAACACGATGCCGGCGAAGATAACGCCCACGGGGCTGTCCGCCGCCAGGGCGGCCACGGAGATGCCGGAGAAGCCGTAGTCGTTGGAGAAGCCGTTGATCAGGCGGCGGTCCACGCCCAGCACATGGCTGGCGCCGGCCAGGCCCGCGATGCAGCCGCTGATGCACAGGGCCACGATGGTGACCTTGGCCTTGCTGATGCCGGCGGTCTCCGCCGCGTCCGGGTTGAGGCCCACCGCGCGGATCTCATAGCCCAGGGCGGTGCGGTCCATGAACAGCTTGACCAGGATACAGGCGGCCACCGCCAGAAGGATGGCGATGGTGAGCTGGTACTGCTGGAAGATGCGGGGGAGCTGCGCCGTCTCCAGCACCCGCTCCGTCTGGGCCACCGAGCTGTTCTCCGCCAGCATGGGCCCGTTGAGCAGGTAGTCCACCAGATAGGTGGCGATGGAGTTGAGCATGACGGTGGCGATGACCTCGTTGGAGCCGAACTTGACCTTGAGCACGCCCACCAGGCCGGCGTAGAGGCCGCCGGCGGCCATGCCGGCCGCCACCGCCAGGGGCAGGTGGAGCGCCATGGGCAGGCCCAGATCCAGCATGCCCACCGCAGCGGAGGCCAGGGCGCCCATGTAGAGCTGGCCCTCGGCACCCAGGTTGATGAGGCTGGCCTTCTTGGCGAAGGCGAAGGCCAGGCCGGTGAAAATCAGAGGGGTGGCCTGGGTCAGGGTCTGGACAATGGCGCGCTGGCTGCCGAAGGAGCCGGCCAGGATGGCGCCGAAGGCCTCAATGGGGTTGTAGCCGCACACCGCCATGATGACGCCGCTGATGACAATGGCGATAAGCAGGGAGAGAATGGACAGCAGCGGGCCATCCAGCTTGAGCAGACCGCTCAGAGCACGCTTTTTCATGCGGTTCCCTCCTTTTCCGGCGCAAGGCTGCCGCCGGTCATCAGCAGGCCGATCTCCATGTCGCTCCAGGTGTCCGGCTTGCCCTCGGCCACGATCCGGCCGCCGTAGATGACCGCCAGACGGTCGGACAGGCTGCGCACCTCGTCCAGATCGGCGGAGATGAGCAGAATGGACTTGCCGCCGTCCCGCAGATCCAACAGGCGGTGGTGAATGTACTCCATGGCGCCCACGTCCACGCCACGGGTGGGCTGGGCCACGATGATGACGTCGGGGTTTTCGCTGAACACCCGGGCGATGACCACCTTCTGCTGGTTGCCGCCGGAGAGGGCGCTGCACCGCTCCTGCAAGTTGGGGGCCTTGATGGCAAACTCGGTGCGCTCCTGCTCGGCAAATCTGCGGATGGCGGAGGCCAGCCGCAGGCCGCGGCGGGCGAAGGCGGGGCGGCGGTGATAGCCCAGAATCAGGTTGTCCTCGATGCTCATCTCCAGCACCAGGCCGCGGGTCATGCGGTCCTCGGGCACATGGCCCACGCCGGCGGCCAGGAAGGCGGCGGCGTTGCCGCTGAGGGGCTTGCCGTCCTTGAACAGCTCCATATGGTCGGGGCGGCGCAGGCCTGTGAGTACCTCGATGAGCTCGGTCTGGCCGTTGCCCTCGATGCCGGCGATGCCCAGAATCTCCCCCTTGCGCAGGGAGAGGCACACGTCGCGCAGGATGGGCACGCCCCGCTCGGTGAGGGAGAGGCCGCGCACGGAAAAGTTTTCCTCCCCCACCTGCTCGGCCCGGCGGGTGACGGAGAGCTCCACGTCGCGCCCCACCATCATCTGGGCCAGCTCGTTCATGGTGGTTCCCGCCACGGGGACGCCGCTCTCGATCATTTTGCCCTGGCGCAGCACCGACACCCGGTCGGCGATCTCCATGGTCTCCTTGAGCTTGTGGGTGATGATAATGATGCTCTTGCCCGCGGCCTTGAGCTGCCGCATGACCCGGAAGAGATCCTCCACCTCCTGGGGGGTGAGCACCGCGGTGGGCTCGTCCAGGATCAGCAGGTCGGCCCCCCGGTAGAGGGCCTTCAGGATCTCCACCCGCTGCTGCTCACCCACGGAGAGGGTCTCCACCTTGGCGGTGGCGGAGATGTGGAAGTTATACTCGTCGATCATGGCGGCGACCTGGGCCTCCGCCTTCTTCCGGTCAAAGAAAACGCCGCGCACCGGCTCGCTGCCGATGACCACGTTTTCCGCCACGGTCATGACCGGGGTGAGCATGAAGTGCTGGTGCACCATGCCGATGCCCAGGGCGATGGCCTGGGCGGGGCGGGTGATGGCGACCGGCTTGCCGAAGACGCGCACCTCTCCGGCGGTGGGGGTGGTCATGCCGTACAGAATTTTCATGAGGGTGGACTTGCCGGCGCCGTTCTCGCCGAGCAGGGAGTGGATCTCTCCCTGCTCGACGGTGAAGTCGGCGCCGTCAATCGCGCGGACGAGGGGATACTGCTTGACAATCCCGCGCATTTCAACTGCGTTCAAACGTCATCGCCTCCCGGCAGATTATCGGCCGCTGGGGCCGGGGTGTCCCGCTTACTCCGCGGGCTGGTACTGGTTGGCGGCCACCCAGGCGTCCAGCTCCTCGGCGGTCTCGCAGGGCACCAGCTCGCCGGCGGTGATCTTGGCCTTGATGTCCTCCACGGCGGCGGCGATGTCGTCGGGCAGAACCACGTTGGAGTCGGTGTTGTCAAAGCCTACGGAGCCCTCGGCAATGCCGCTGATGTGCACGCCGGGCTCCCAGGTGCCCTCCACCAGGGCCTTGATCTCGTTGTAGACGATGGTGTTCACGTCGCGCAGGGCGGTGGCCACGATGTAGTCGGGCTCGATGTAGTTCTGGTTGCCGCCCACGCCGAAGGCATAGCGGTCGGCCTCCTTGGCGGCGGTGAAGACGCCCATGCCGGAGGCGCCGGCGATGTGCTGGACGAAGTCCGCGCCGCGGTTGTACATGGACAGGGCGATCTCCTTGGCCTTGGCGGGGTCGTTGAAGTCGCCCACGACGGCCTCCAGCACCTCGCAGTCGGGGTTGACGTAGCGCACGCCGGCCTCAAAGCCCACTACGCCCATGCGCAGGGTGGGCTGATCCTGGCCCAGGATGACGCCCACCACGTTTTCGCTGTTGGCCTTGTCCATGCCGGACAGGGTGCCCAGGCCGGCCACCACGCCGGTCAGGAAGGTCTGCTCCTGCCACTTGGTATAGACGGCGCTGACGTTGGGAAGGTCGGTGGAGGAGTCGATGTGGGAGATCTTCTGCTCGGGGAAGTCGATGGAGATCTCGTTGATGGCCTCGGTCTGGTCGGCCGCCAGGCCGATGATCAGGTCGTACTCGCCGCTCTCGGCGAACATGCGGTAGTTGGGCAGGAAGTCGCTGGCGCTCTGGGTTTCCACATAGTCAAACTCGATGCCGAAGTCTTTTTCCGCCTGCTGGGCGCCGGCGTAGGTCATATCGTTGAAGTTCTTGTCGCCCAGGCCGCCGGTGGACAGGATGATGCCCACCTTCAGGGCGTCGCCGTCAGAGGCGCCGCTGGGGGAGCTGGAAGATGGGGCGTCCTGGCCGCCGCCGCAGGCGGACAGGCCGAGGGTGAGGGTACAGGCCAGAGAGAGCGCGAGCAGTTTCTTTGCGTTCATGACAGGGTTCCTCCTTTAATTCATTCGGCACAGCAGGGACACTTTGGGCGTGCCCGGCCCAAGCTTACAAGTTGAGTTTAACAAAGAAAACAAAAACGGTCGAGCCATAGGCTTGACCGTTTTTGGGACGAATATGATATCTTTTTCCGCACGGGGCGGGAAATGTCACAATTTTGATTTTTTTGTCACGATTTTGACCCCCGGCGCTCCGCCTCCGGGGACACGCCCTTGTACTTTTTGTAAAGCCGGGAAAAGTATCCGGGGGTGGTATAGCCCGTCTGTACCGCCACGCTGGCGACGGGCAGATCGGTGGTCTGGAGCAGCTCCTGGGCCCGCTCCAGCCGGTAGCGGGTGAGGTAGGAGCTGAAGTTCTCCCCCACCTCCTCCTTGAACTGGCGGGAAAAGTGCTCCGGCGAGCGGTAGAGCTGGGCGGCCACCTCCGCCATGGAGATGGGCTGGGCGTAGTGGGCGTGGATATAGTTCAGGGCGGTCTCAATGGGCCGGGAGTGGCGGCTGCGCCGTTCCCGGAGCACCTGCTCCAGCATGGCCGAGCAGCGGCTGCGGCAGGCGGTGAAGGAATGGGGCGGCTCCCAGCCGTCGGCGGGGGGCGTGACGAACTGGTAGTACCAGTCCTCCATGGAGATCACCATGCGGTTGACCGTGTCCACCGCCCAGCGCACGTCATCGGCTCCCACCATGCCGAACAGGGCGAACCAGGCCCGGAGCGCCCCGCGGGCCTCTTCCACCTGGCGGCGGGCCAGGAGGCGCAGCACCTCCTGCTTTCTGGCGTGGGCGGCCTCCCGGTCAATGGGGGGCAGGCCGTGAATGGCGGAGTAGGGCACCACCCCTCCGCCGGTGAAGAAGCAGGCCTCCTGAGCCGCCGCCGCCTCCCCCAGCACACGGATGAGCTGGCCGATGTCGGTGCACAGGGCGGACACGCCGGCGGGCAGGCGGCACTCCCCCAGGGCGGCCTCCGTGTCCAGGGCATAGCCCCGCAGGGCCTCCGCCTCCGGGCACTGGAGGAGCAGGTAGAGGTGCTCCTGCACCATGGCGGCCGCAGAGAAGGGGGCGCGGGAGGCGGAGGCTAGGGCCACCATCTGCCGCCGCAGGTCCAGGCTGCTGTCGTTGGCCACACAGAAGGCCAGATAGGGCTGGCCGGGCCGCAGCCCCTGCCGCTGCCAGAAGGCGGCCACAGCGCCGGGCTGTTCGAAATTGCGGTACATCTCGTAGAGGTCCACCACCCCGTCCTGGAGGACATCATGCACCTTTTCCGAGCGGATCTTCGCCGTGGTGGCCGCAATCTCCGCTACGATGCGCTGAATGTCGGAGGAGCGCATCTCCGACTTGAGGATGTACTCCCGGGCGCCCAGGGAGATGGCCTGCTTGGCGTAGGAGAACTCGGCGTAGTTGGTCAGGATGATGAACACCGTAAAGGGGAGGATGTCCCGGACTTTACTCATCAGCTCCAGCCCGTCCATTCCCGGCATGCGGATGTCGGTAAAGACCACGTTGGGCTTCTGCTCCAAAATCCTGCGGTAGGCCTCCTCTCCATTGACCGCGGAGGTGACGGAGCTGGCCGCCTCACACTTCTGGATGCAGTACACCAGCCAGTCCCGGATGGGGGCCTCGTCGTCCACTACCATAATATGAAGCATGGAGCTCCTCCTTTCTCTATCGGGTGCGGGGCAGGCGGAAGGTGACCACCGTGCCGCCCGCCGGGCCGCCGGTGACCGTCAGCCCGTAGCCGGGGCCGTAGTTGAGGCGGATGCGCTCCTGCACATTCTTCAGCCCCACCCGGTTAATCTGCAAGTCCTTGTTCATCACCTGGTCGATCTTGTCTTTGGAAATGCCCACTCCATCGTCCTCCACCCGGAGGATCAGGGTGTCCCCCTCCAGCCAGCCCCGCAGGCGGATGTGGATTTTGTGCCGGCCTACGCCGTGGAAGATGGAATTCTCCACTACCGGCTGAAGCAGCAGCTTGGGCAGCGTGTTGTCCCGCAGGGCCTCATCCACCTCGCAGGAGTAGTCAAAGGTATCGGGATAGCGCAGGTGCTGGAGCTCCACATAGCACTTCAGCGTGTCCAGCTCCTCCCCCAGGGGGATGAACTCCACCGAGCGGGAGAGAGTCTGGCGCAGCAGCTTGGAGAAGTAGAACACCATCTCCCCCGCCTCCTGTACCTTGTCCATCTCCAGCAGGAAGCGGATGGAGCTGAGGGTATTGTAGATGAAGTGGGGGTTGATCTGGGCCTGGAGAAAATCCAGCTCCGCCAGATGCTTCTCCCGCTCCTCCCGTTTGACCGACTCCAGAAGGGTGGAGATCTGCTCCACCATACCGTTGAAGGCCTCCTGAATACGGCCGAATTCGTCCTTTCGGCGTACGTCGATGCGCTCGTCCAGGCGGCCCTCCATGACCCGGCCCAGGCTGGCCTGGAGCTGGGTGATGGGGCGGAGAATCTGCCGGTAGGCGTAGAGAAGCACCGCCAGAATCAGGGCGGCGCACAGGCCGGTGGCCAGGAAAGCGCCATTGCGTACCAGATTCAGCGTGCCGAAGGCCGCCGAGGCACTCATCTCCTCCACCAGATACCAGTCCGTCCCCGGTATGCGTTCATACAGGCGGATCTGCCCGCCGTCAATGCGGCGGGAGAGGGACGTCTCCGCCGCCAGGGCGTCCAATTCCTCCGGGGTATAGGCATAGATGGAACCAATGAGCTGCTTGTCCCGGGCTGAGACAATGGTGCCCGACCCGTCGGTCAGAAAAAATCGGTTGTCGGCGCTCTGGTGCCGCAGATATTGGGAGTACAGGCTGACCTCGCTGATGTTGAGGATGACCACCCCAAGCGGCTCCTGAGTCAGGTGGTCCCGGATAAGCTGGGCGTACTGGAAGGAGTGGACAAAGATGCCTGTGGCCTCCGGATGGGTGGTGGTGGGCAGCAGCAGGGCGTCCTGGGTTCCGCTGAACAGGGGCCCATACCGGGGGTCGGCCAGGACGGCGTCATAGTTGAACTGCCTGGAGCTGTAAGTGGCAGCGGTCACGCCGTTGAAGCCCACCACATAGGAGTCCATCAGCATTTTGATGCCCCGCTGCCACACATAGTCGCTGCTCAGGCTGTAGAGCAGATCGTGGGCGGCCTCGTCCGCCCGCTCTCCGGCGGGGCCGGAGAGCAGTTCAATGAGCTGTGTGCTCTCAGCGATGCGCTTGGCCAGGGTCTGGGTATCGGTCATGCCCTGGCCAAGGGTGTAGCTGATCTGCCGCAGGCCCGCCTGGTTGAGGCGGATGTACTCCTGCCCCACCACCTGGCGGGCGTAGTGGTAAAGAGCCAGCTCCACGGAGGCGGTGATCAGCAGCAGCAGGGCAAACAGCAGCGCAAACAGGCGGAACAGAAAGCTTTTGCGTCGGTGCATCCCCGCGCCCCCCCTAAAGACTGATTTCCCATCCAGTTCACCCGAAAAGGGAGATATATCTGATCTATTCTACCACATTGCCCCCCGACGCGCAACGTTGGCCGCAGAATGAAAAGCCCCCGCCAGGGAGGGCGGGGGCACGGTCAGCGCAGGAGGACGGCGCCCAGTCCGGCGCTCAGGGCGTACGCCCGCCAGGCAGTCATCTGCTCCGGCGTGGGGGAGGGGCGGCCGGCCAGAGCGCCGCGCACCCCGTTAGGGCGGAAGGTGATCAGCTTGACGGGGGTGGAGGGGGCCCTGGGGCCCAGCGCGGCGGCCACTCCGTCCAGCACGGCCTCCACATCCACCGCGTCCGGAGCGCACACCACCCGCACCTCCGCCAGCTTGCCGCAGGCGGACAGAAAGGCCAGATTCTCCTTCACCGGGGCGTTGTCCGCCCCGGTCAGGGCCCGGTGGACGGCGGGCTCCCATGCCTTCACGTCCAGCATCACCCCGTCGCACACCGCCATCAGCCCGGTGAGGGGGGCCAGGGGAACCATGCCGTTGCTGTCCAGCAGGCAGCCCAGGCCGCCGGCCCGGGCCAGGGTGAACAGCTCGGTGAGAAAGTCCGGGTAGAGGGTACACTCCCCGCCGGAGACGGTGAGGCCCCGGATAAAGGGCCGGCTGGGGGCAAGGGCGGAGAGCACCTCCGAAGCGGTCATGACGGTGACCTTGGGGGAGGCGAACCGGGGGCACAGGCGGATGCAGGCATCGCACCCGGCGCAGCGCTCCGCCGCCCAGCGCACCCGGTCGCTCTCCAGGGACAGGGCCCCCGCCGGGCAGGCGGGCACGCAGGCGCCGCACCCGGTGCACAGGTTCTGGGTCTCCGGGTTGTGGCAGTAGGCGCAGGCCAGGTTGCAGCCCTGGAGAAAGACGGCCGCGCGGCAGCCGGGGCCGTCCACGGTGGAGAGGGGGAGAATCCGGTTGACTGGCGCGGCGGCGCTCATACCATCCGCACCTTTCGCTGGGCCAGGCGGTTGACGTCGTAGTTGGCCGTGCCCAGGTGGGTGGTGTTCTGGAGCACTACCTGGTGGGCGCGGAACTTCTCCATCTCGCTGCGCTTGACCAGATAGCCGGTGATGCGCACCAGGTCGGTGTCCGCGGAATAGAAGCTCATGTAGTGTACCCCAAGGGCGAAGGCCCCCTTCACCACGTCCAGCAGGGCGGCGGGGTTCTGCTCCACATTGGAGGCGATGGGGAAGATGTCCCCCACCCCCGCGGGGAAATAGGGGTGGAACCGGGCGCAGTGGCGCAGGTGGTCGGCAAAGGACTCCGGCTCACTCCCCACGGGGATACGCACGCCGGAGGTGATGCCCACGTCGGAGTCCAGGCCCACCTGGGCGTGGAGCAGGAAGTGGTTCCCGGTCAGGGGGGAGTGGGCGGCGGGGAGGGTTTTCACCACGGCGTCGATCTTCTCCATGATGCGCACGCCCAGCGCGTCGGCCTCCCCGTCACGGCCATACACCAGCCCCCGGTCCCGGAGCAGGTGGTTGACCGCCTCGGCCAGACCGGTGACGCCGAACATGGGCAGAAAGCGGTCGGCGGAGATAAGGCCCTCCTGGACCAGGAAGCTGGAGGGGAAGAAGCCGGACTGCTCCACCAGGAAGCGGATGCGCTCGTTCATGTAGTCGGTCGTCAGGCGCAGGCACTCCGGGAGCAGCTCCTCCACAAAGTGCTCCACACCCCGGGCGTCGTCCACCAGGCGGGTGAGGGTGACCCGGGTGAGGGTGTAGGCGCCGCCCCGGATGGGCAGGATGTTGTAACAGCTCGACACGCCGTAGTCGTCAAAGGTGTCCCGGTTGGCGGGATGGCTGCACAGGGCCGGGTTGGAGCAGGCCAGGGAACAGCGGATGGCCGCCTCTGCAAAGGCGTCGGGGGTGACCTCGGGGTCGTACTTCAGCGTGAAGTTGGGGACGGTGTTCTGCACCTCGGAGAGCACCTCCAGCAGCAGGCGGCCCGCCCGGGTGGCCGCCGGGCCCAGGTTGGCATGGCAGAAGGAGTCGGTGATGGTGCGGTCCAGATAGTTGAGGAAGAGGCGCAGCTTCCTGCGCGCCTCCTCGTCGCTCCAGCCGTCCAGGAAGGGGTCGATGAGGGTGTCCAGATTGCCCAGGTACACCGGGAAGTTGGTGATGGACGGCACATGGCGGTAGAGCGTCATCAGGGAAAAGAGCAGCTCGTCCAGATCCTGAGGCGGCGGCAGGCGGAGGAAGGCGCTGCCCTGGCGGACAAACGCTCCGTAGTCGGGCAGGATGTACCGGGGGCGGTAGGGGGCGTGCCCCTCAAAGAGGTCGTTGATGGCGCCGGTCTCAAAGAAATGGCGGGTGCGGGGCGGGATGTCCAGCACGTCGAAGGCATTTTCCGCCTCCTTGGCCAGGTTCATCAGCTTCTGCTCGTGGGTAAGGGTCTGCGAGGTCAGGGTGGCAAAGGCGCTGTCGGAATGAAACATGAAAATCCCTCCATCAGTGTATGGCCCGGCCGTCGGCCAGGCGCCGCTCCAGCTCCGCGCGGAGCCGGAGGTATTGGGGATGGCTGAGCTGAATTTTTCCGCTCTGGATGTCGAGGAATCCCCGCTCCCGGAGGGCGCGCACCCCGCGGTTGACCGTGCGGGAGCACACCCCGGTCTCGTCACCGATGGCCGGGCGAGTCATGGGGATGCAGGCCGTCCCGCCTCCGGCGTTGGCCTCATACCAGGAGACCAGGAAGGAGAGAAGGCGGCTGTCGCTGTCCAGAGACAGGTAACCCCGCTCCCGGCGGGCCTGCTCCCACAGGCTGCGCACCACCTCCCGTACCCGGGAGAGGGTGGTGTCCCGGCCGGAGAAGAACCAGGAGAAGTAGTCCTCCCGGGCGAGCACCCAAAACCGGCAGGCGGTTCTGGCACGCACCTCGGCCAGAAAGCAATTTGCCCCGCACAGGGCCTCGTACTCCCCGAAGAGGGTGAGGGGGCCGAACTCGGAGTAGGTGTGGGAGGGGCCTCCGGGCTGGAGCCCGGAGGCGTCGGCCCGGCCCTCCACCAGCACATAGACGCAGCGGCAGGGGGCGTCCTGCCGCACCACCACCTCTCCGGCGGCGCAGGAGAGCGGACTGGCCGGTGTTTCATCCGGCAGGCCGGAAAAAAGGGATGCCAGCCGCCGGCGCAGCGTGGGAGACTCCTCCGCAAGCAGCTCCCGTATGGTCATAGGGCCGCACCTCCCGTTCCAATTCTGCCCCCATTATAACAAGCCACTGCCTCTAAAAAAAGGACATGTGTCTTCTTTTTGGCGCTTTCTTCTGTGGAAGATCATATTCTTAAGGATACCTTTATGGATCGTTCATAGTCCGTTCACCAATCCAGGGAAAAATCGGCGTAAGATCAACAGCGTCAGGAAGAAGTGACATCAACCTCCTCTCATCTCTCTTACCTCTCTGTTTACACACACACCGGAACAGGGCCGGCCCATTGGGCCGGCCCTGTTCCGGTAAAATATGCTTTGATCAGCCTCCGATTCAGCCGGGAGGCTGATTTTTTTGTCCCGGTGTACGGGAGTGTCCCTCAAAACCGCCGATCCCACCCAGGGACGGGGGGTCCGATCCGGGGAGGCGGTGGCAGAGCCGGCGAAGCGGATGTAGGATGCCGCATAGAGAGGGGGGGACAGGCGTGGCCAGACTGGCAGAGCTGGCAGACGGCTACATGGACGCGGCGGTGCGGCTGCGGATGGGGTTGGAGGAGGTCAGGGCGGAGTTGGAGACCGCCGAGGACGGTCGGCGGCGGGCGCTGGAGGGGAGGGCCAAGCTGCTCCGGCAGATGCTGAAGGAGATGCGGGATTTGCGCCAACTGGCCGAGGGGTATTATACCAGGCCCCGGGACGGGACCTACAGCATGTCCCAGATCTACGCGCCCCGGGTGGACAGCACGAAGCAGTGAGGGGGTGTGGAGGATGACTGAGGCCCAGGAGGTGCGTGCCCGGGCCAAGGCGCTGCGGGAGCGCCGGGAGGAGCTGGAGAAGGCCCTGGCGGGGGCTGCGGGGCCGGGTGCGCGCCCCCTGCGGCTGGAGCTGGCCCGGGTAAAGGAGGAGCTGGTGGACTGCGCCCGGCGGCTGAAGGAGCTGATGCCAAGCCACAAGGTACGCTGCCGCACCACTTGGGCGGGGGTGGACGGATGGCAGTGGGACAGGTTTCAGTATCAGACCTGGGCCGAGCTGGAGGGCGCCGGGGAGCAGGACGGCCCCACGGAGCTGGACCGCATGCGCCTGGCCGTCCGGCTGGCCCGGGAGCGGGCGGTGACGGACAAGCAGGGGGAGTATCTGGCCCAGGTAGAGGGAGGGAAAAAGGCCGCCCAGGTGGCCCGGGAGGCGGGGCGCCACCGGGGGACAGTGAGCCGCACCGTGGGCCGGGGCCGTACAAAGATTGCCAAGGAGGCAAAGGCGCTGTATGAGGTACTCCAGGCCCAGCAGGGGCCGGGGCCGCTGGTGGTGGATCTGGCGGACGGCCGGGTGCTGGAGGCGGTGCTCTCCCTGCTGACGCCGCGGCAGCAGCTCTATCTCTATCTATACTATGGGGAGTGGCTGAGCCTGCGGGAGATCGGAAGGCTGCTGCGGGTAGACCACGCCTCGGTGCTCCGCTCCATCCGGTGCGGGCTGGAGCGGCTGGGAACGCTGGCGGTGGGAACCAGGGCGGAGGTGCGTGGGCTGGAGGAGCTGGAGGAGCGGCTGATGGCCCACTTCAACCAGTTGGAGCCGCCGGAGGAGGCGCTGCGCCCCCGGCCCAAGGCACCGGTCAGGGCGCCCAATCCCCGGCGGCCTCCGGCGGAGCGGCCGCCCCTGCGGGCCATGGTGCTGCGGCTGGTGCGGGGCGGGGAGACCCGCACGGCCGAGCTGGGGGAGGGCCTGCGCCGGACGGAGGGCGGCCGCTGGGGGAGCGGGAAGCTGCTGGCCGCCCTGGAGGGGTGGGTGGAGCGCCTGCCCGGCCGGGGCAGGGAAAAGGAGGGGAGGCGGCAGAAGCTGGGCCGCCTGCTGCTCAAACTGTTTGAATGGATCAGGAGGGAATTGTATGCTGACCATCATCGAAATTAAGGACAGGGAGGACGGCGGCCATGGCCTGCAGAGCCAGAGCCACCGGACGGAGTGCTGGCTGGAGGGGTGGCTTGCCGTACCGCCGGAGCTGGAGCAGACGGCCTGGGACTGTGCGGGCTACTGCGACCTGGACATACAGGACGGCAAGCTGGTGGGCCTGACGCCCCGGGAGCAGCCGCCCAAGCCGGAGCCGGAGCCGGACCTGACGCCCCAGTTCCGCACAGCCATGCTGTCCTATGCGGCCACCAGCACAGCCATCCCGGACAGCTATGCCCTGGACATGTCCGATCTGTTTCCCACCTGGGCGGCGGTACTGGCAGACGGCGAGGAGCTGCCTGAGGGGCGGGTCCTCAACGACGGCGGCCAGCTCTACCGGGTGGTGCAGGCGGTGACACCCCAGGCCCACCAGGCCCCCCACGACGAGGGGATGCTGGCCGTCTACCGGCCCATCGACCGGGAGCACGCCGGCACGGCGGACGACCCCATCCCCTGGGTGTACGGCATGGATTGCCATGCGGGCAAGTGCTACCGCTACAACGGCAAGGTCTACCAGGTGGCCGAGGGCGGGGATATGATCCCCTGCACCTGGCCCCCCGACACCCCCGGCATGTGGCAGTGGGAGGAAGTGCAGGCATAAGATGAAGGGGGCGGATTTGCCGCCCCCTTTTGAACCACAGGAGAAAGGATGAGAGCCATGGAGCGAGCGAACGGAGGGAACAGCAATGCTGAACAGCCGGGATATTGATCGGCTGCGCCCCGACGTGGCGGCCAACTGCCGCGCCTGGCTGGAGCTGTGCCGCGCGGCGGGGCTTCTGGTGCTGGTCACCGGAACCGTGCGGGATGAGGAGTACCAGCAATACTGCTATGAAAACGGTACGGCCGCCACGCCTGTACCCAGCTTTCACGGGGAGCAGGCGGGGCTGGCCTTCGACTTCTGCCAGAACATCAAGGGACAGGAGTATTCGGATTCCACATTCTTTCAGCGGGCCGGAGAGCTGGGGGAACAGGTGGGCTTTGAGTGGGGCGGCCGGTGGAAGAGCTTCCCTGACCGGCCCCATCTCCAGTGGAGCGACGGCGGAAAATACACCAGCAGTATGATCCGGGCGGGGGACTACCCGCCCGCCATGCCCCCATATCGAGAGGAGGACACCGACATGACGAAAGAGGAAATTCAGGCCATGATCGACGCGGCCGTGACGGCCGCCCGGCCGCCGGTCTACACCAGTGTGGAGAACTGCCCCGCGTGGGCCAGGGAGACGGTGCAGAAAGCCGTTGACGAGGGAGTGCTGCGGGGAGACCAGGGCGGCGGACTCCGCCTGACCGACGACAACCTGGTTAACCTTCAGATGCTCCGCAACCTGGGCTTGCTGGACGGGGGCGGGGCCTGATGGACCACATCAACGGCTTCAAGGCCGCCGTAGCCGCTGTCCTGGGCTGCCTGACCGCCCTGTGGGGATGGTTCGGCTGGCTGGTGGTGGCGTGGGTGGCCTGTATGCTGCTGGACTACGCCACCGGCACCGCCGCCGCCCTCAAGGCGGGGAAGTGGTCCTGCAAGGCGGCCCGGGAGGGCCTCTGGCACAAGGTGGGAGCCATGGCCGCCGTCCTGGTGGCCGCCATCCTGGACGGGGTGCTGGGCTTGATCCTGGATCATATCCCCGCCCTGACCCTGCCCTTCGATTATACGGTATTTCTCACGGTGCTGGTGCTGGTCTGGTATATCCTGACCGAGCTGGGGAGTATCGTGGAAAATGCCGGGCGGCTGGGAGCCCCTTTGCCTGCATGGCTGTCCAAGGCTATTGCAGCGCTGGAGTCCGGCGTGGACAGTACCGGAGATAAACTGACCCAAGGGGAAAAAAAAGAATAAAAGGAAAAAGCCTGTAGTCAAACGACTACAGGCTTTTTCCTGCCGTTGAGACAGACGGTTTTTACAGTGGACCGGAGAGGCCTGCTATACTTCACCCTGTGCGAGTGCTTCGGTGCCCAATAGGGTAAGGCGGAGTCCCTGCCGGGTTTTCCCTACTGATATGTAGCCGGACTCCGCCAGTCGGCGAATTCTTAATTTCAGCTTGGCCTCGGTAAAACCCGCCGCCAACAAAGGCGAAAGGCGAAGCAGGGAACCGCGGCCTGCAGGGCGCCCGGCGGCGGTAAGCTCCTGAATGGAGTTCAAAAGGAGGCGGTCTTCCTGGGACAGTGGTTCAGAACAGTCGGTGAACGCAGAAATTCGGTGGCCAAAAAAGTTGCGAATTAAATCATTTAAAAGCGATTGCTGCTGATCAGGGGCAATATCCTGCTGATAAAAAATAGTCAGGTTACTAGAAAAAGCCCGCAGCTCGCGGACGTTCCCGGGCCATGTATAATGTAAAAGTCTGTGCTCTAATTGTGCTGGAAGTCGCGCACCCTCGGCCATGGAATGGAGAAGTTCCGGGATATCCTCCACGCGTTTGCGGAGCGGAGGGATAACTAGGGGCAGGATCTTGAGTCGATAATAGAGATCCTCACGGAAGGTACCCTGCCGGACCATCTCGTTCAAATTCCGGTTGGTTGCGCAGATAACCCGTACGTCAATAGGGATCACACTGGTGGAGCCAACCGGCATCACTTCCCGCTCTTCCAGAACCCGTAGAAGGCGACTTTGAAGAGAGAGGGGAATGTCGCCAATTTCATCAAGAAAAATGGTGCCGTTATCGGCGGTTTGAAAGAGGCCCTGCTTTCCCCCTTTGCGTGCCCCAGTAAAAGCCCCCTCTTCATAACCAAAAAGTTCGCTTTCAATTAGGGTATCTGGAATGGCGGCACAGTTTACGGCCACAAAGGGGCTTTGACGGCGACGCGAGGCATTGTGGATGGACTGGGCAAACAACTCCTTGCCTGTGCCGCTCTCCCCAAAGATGAGGATGGTCTCATCTGTACCAGAATAGTACTGTGCCAGGCGAATTGCCTTTTGAACAGCGGGGGAGTGTCCTAAAATGTCTGAAAAGTGGTACTTGGCTGGCAAGGAGTTCTTTTTTACACCATGAGAGCACCGTTTTTCGGAGGAGGACGCGGCGATTGGGGTGAGCAGGATGAAACAGTGGCGGTGCTGGAGGGGGGACTCGAAGTGGAGGTGCAGTGTATAGGGCTTTTTCCCTAAATATACGACTTCCTTTTCCTCACGACCTTCGGACAGGGAGGCGGCGAGGTGGGCCAACTCTGGAAAACACGGGAGAAGCGGGTGGCCAGGCAATCCCTTCTGTCCGGCGGGCAGGAGACGGGCGGCGGCCTCGTTCAGCTCCACGATCTGTTGGTTCTCATCCAGGTGGAACAGAGCAGTGCCTGTAAGAGCGAGTGTCTGGGATAACTAGCTTTTGAGTAGTTGGTTCTGGGTGTGGATATCTTGTCGGTGGTACAGCTCAGATACCAGTTGCTGCATCACCGGTATATGGAACTGGTTCAAAAAGTCAGGCGGCAGATTATATATTTTGACAATTTCAGCAAGAGTAGAGGGAGTGATATTTCGGTATCCCAGGTTGATGTAGACCTTTTTGTTTTCTGGACAATAGCTGCGAAAACCGGCATAAACAACGGTGTCATAGGGAGTAGTGTCTATGTCACAGCCGGGCCAATAAGGGATATAGTTCAGATGATTGATCCCGAGCTGTTGCAGGTTTTCTACCAAATCCTCCGCAATCCGTCTGGGCTTGTTTGCAACCAGCACTGGCGTACCTTCGGGCAGTTCCAAAAGCCGATGTAAGTGATTGCTGTCCAAAAAACGCCGGGCAAATATGATTTGGCTGTTTGGAAAATATTTGTCGGCGTACGCAAGGGAGGTAATATTGACCAAAATAGCGGCGGGTTCTGCCGCAAGCGTGTGTACGGTGGCAAGGGTAACAGGGACAATATCCAGAGACGAGGAAAAAACCTGTGAGAGAATTTTACACATATAGTTACGGTCCAGCTCGTTTTCCGTAAAAACACCAAGAGTTTGTTTGGCCATAGGGTGTCCCTCCTTGAAGCGCATGGGTGAAACATTGCCTCTTAAAAGGATAACAGACAGAGCATGGCCCGTCAATGCAATTTGGACATTATTAAAATGATTTAAGATATCCAGATATGAGATACAAACAGATGTATGAGAAGAAAAGGATAAAACAAATTTGTGGGATTACTCCAAATATCTGCAAAGTATTTTGGCTAAAAAATAAAAAAGTTTAAAAAGGATTCATTTGCAGCGATATGGAATTAAAATTGCTTTTGATAATAGCGTCTGAGGGACCTCGGAGAGCTGCCAGCGTACAGCAGGTTAATAGGCAACAAAGTATGAGGAAAGGAAAGGCGGAAAATGGAGTTGGGAATCAAGGGAAAGAGAGCGGTAGTTACTGGGGCTGGTCAGGGTATCGGCCGGGAAACTGCTCTGGTCTTAGCCCAGGAGGGTGCCGTGGTCTGTGTAAGTGACATCAATGACAGCCGTGGAAAAGAAACAGTGGAGGAAATCTGTGGGAGGGGGGGAACTGGAATCTATATTCATGCGGATGTGGGGGTGCCGGAGGAGATCAAGCACCTCTTTCGGACGGCTGCAGAGCGGTTGGGAAGCGTGGATATTTTAATTAATAATGCAGCGATCTCCCCCAAAGTTCCATTTGAAGATATCCCGCTGGAGCAGCTTGAACAGGTTCTGCGGGTAAACCTAATGGGGGCATTTCTCTGTGCACAGGAGGCTGCGGCGCAGATGAAAGAAAAACGCTGGGGACGCATTATCAGTCTGGCCTCAATGGCGGGACGTTTTGGGGCAAATAAGTCCGGAGCGCACTACGCCGCTACCAAGGCGGGAATCGTTGGGATGACTCTAAGTTTGGCAAAGACACTGGGGCCGTACAATATCACTGTAAACTGCGTATCGCCCGGCCGCATTAATACGGAACTTACGAGGGTGCTGCCGCAGAAAGTCCAGAACGAAATCTGCAGTCAGATACCTCTGGGGCGTATTGGAGAGCCGTCAGAAGTAGCCTCCGTAATTGCATTTCTGGCATCAGAGCAGGCCAGCTATGTATCCGGCTCCTGCGTGGATGTGCTGGGTGGTTATATCGCATAAAGCGAAGGAGAATAAAAGAAAAGGAGGCTAAAACAGGCGGCAGAGCAATGGAAAAGAGAGCAAAAGACGTTTTTGTGAGGTGGAAAACATGTTGACAATCATACTGGTGGTAGGGTACTTCCTGTTTTGCGTGGGCATGGCCTTTTTTCTGGACTACAGAACCAAAAAAAGAAAACTGAATGAAACCGCAGTGGAGTACTCTACCGGTAAAAACAGCATGGGGTTGTTTATGGCTTTCTCGCTGATGTGCGGCAACCTGATCAGTTCCAGCTACATTATTGGCAACTCATCTGCAGTTATTGAGCATGATATCGCCTATCAGTGGACCTTCTACGGCTATATCATCGGCTGGGCGCTGACCTGTGCCTATATCCCCATTTATCGCTCCATCTGCTATAAATATGGCTGTTCCTCCTTGGGGGAAATCCTTGGAAAGCTGTTCAGCAAGCGGGTATCCGTCTGTGTGTCGGTCATGATCTTCGTATCTTTTGCCAGTGCGGTCAGCGCACAGACGGTCATCGTCTCCAATCTGCTTCAATCCCTGCTGGGCATCCGCAGCGAGGTTACCATGACCGTCACCATTGCGGCCATGATCCTGCTGGCACTTCAGGGCGGCATGAAGGGTCTGGCCCGCATCAATATGGTGCATGTGGTTGTACTTAGCGTGTCCGTTGTGGCAATTTTTATTGCGGTAATGACCTCTGTGGGATGGGACTTCGGACAAGTTTACCGTGCGCTGGAGCCCCAGGGTACCTTTAAGCTCATTGGAGGCTCCAGAAGCAATTCCTACATCATCGGTACGCTTGCCATTCAGCCCTTTGTTACGGTTGTAAATGCATTGTCCATCTCTGCGGCGATCGGCGCCAAGGACGCCAAGACCGCACAGAAGGCTCAATCCATCATGCCTATTTTTGCAATTTTCTTTTTTGGATTGGTCATCATAGCTGCCTGCTGTGGCAAGTTCCTGTGGCCCGACATGGATCCGGGGACTGCCTGGTACACCATTGCCGGTCATTACGGTCCCGCCATGGCGGCGCTGGCCAGTTGCGGCGTGCTGGCGGCCAGTATGTCTACGGCGCCGACCTACATCATGGTAATGTCCAGTACTGCAATGGAGCTCTATACTCCCCTGCGTAAGAGCCCTATGAGTGAGAAGCAGAAAATGTTTCTGACCAAGCTGCTCATTGTGGTATTCGGAATCCTGTTCCAGTTGCTCGGCCTGCTCTCCAGCGATGTGGTGGACATCCTGTCCAACGCGCTGACAGTGCGCGCGGTATGCGGTTTGACCTTTACCCTGTTTCTGCTCTGGAAGCGGCCTAACGAGAAGTCCATTTTCTACAGCATGGTGTTGGGTATCATCGTATGTGTTGTCTGGATCGTGTACGGCTACGTCTTCGGTACGAGTCCATTCGGTATTCAGATTACCTATGCCGGCGGTATTGTCGCACTGGCGACCCAGATCATTGTCACGCTGGTCACTACCAGGTCCGGTGAGCGCTCCGACAGCTACCAGCTTTATAAAGAGGCCAGAAAAGAGATGAAGGCTGCAATTGCCGCAGGCAAACGTGTCTGATAGAACCATTTACTAAGTCTAAATCAGAAAGGTATGGACAAGCGGATGAAAAAGCATGGAGGAAATGTAATGGCCGGCCTGCTGGCCGACTATGGTGTGACGGCGGTATTTGGTGTGCCCGGCGGGCAGACTTTGCCGCTCTACTACGGAATTTTGGATGAGGGGAACCGTATCAGGCATATTCTCATGAAGGATGAGATTGATGCCACCTTTGCCGCGGACGCCTACGCCCGTATCAGCGGCGGTATCGGAGTATGCGACGCCACCGCCGGCTGCGGTGCCATCAAGTTTATTTCGGGCTTGGCGGAGGCGTACAACACCTCCATCCCCGTCATCGCCATCGGTTCTGAGATGGAGGGGGATTGGCTGGCCGCCCGGTACCGCGGTACGGGCTCCCAAGTGGTAGACTCCAAGGAGGTGCTCAAGCCAGTGACCAAGTGGCAGGCGTGCCTGCCCCATGTGAACAAAATGCCGGAGTTGGTGCAGACTGCCGCCCAGATGGCGGTCAGTGGCCGTCCCGGACCCGTATTTATCGAGTGTCCATGGCGGCCCTTCCGGGAGGAATATACCGGGCCGGACTATGAGAGCAACCGAAAACTGGCCAGCCTGCCCGCCCACCGTCCTACCCCGTCCCGCGACGAAATCGACGAGGCGATCCAGGTACTAAAGGAGGCCAAGAGGCCGGTTATGCTGCTGGGCGGCGGTGCTTGGCGTTCCGGCGCCAGAGCGGAGATCACGGCGCTGGCAGAGCGCATGGCTATGCCCGCAGCCGCCTCCCTGACCGGAAAAGGTGTGCTGCCTGAGAACCACCCACTGTCCCTGGGTGTGGTAGGCAGTCTGGGCGGCAATGATGTCTCCAGAAAAATGGTGGAGGAGGCCGACGTGATTCTCGCCATCGGCTTTAAGTTCAGTCAAAACTCCACCTATGGCTGGACAATTCCCAGGAAGGGCCAGAAGGAGATCCGCATTGACATTGACGAGACTGAAATGAATAAACTGCATACTACAGATGTAGGGCTGGTAGGCGATGCCAAGGCCACCCTGCAGCTTCTGCTGGATCGGCTGGATGCGCAGAGAGATCCCACTGCTGTAGAAAAAGAAATCGCGAAGTTGTACCGCGCTTGGCGGGAAAAAAACCGGCCGGCGGTGGAGGCTGATGATTGTATTACTCCGCAGAGGGTCGTCTCCTTATTGAATGAATTGTGCGGCGACGATACAATCCTGGCCTGCGACGCCAGTTTCTCCTGCGGCTGGGCGGGCAGCTTCTTTGACGTATATGGTGCCCGTCGTACCATTCTTCCCCGGGGCGCCGGCGGCCTGGGCTATGGACTTCCTGCCGGCATCGGCGCAGCGGCGGCGCGGCCGGGGAACAAGGTGGTGGTGCTCACCGGTGACGGAGGGCTGAACTACTGCTTAGGAGAAATGGCAGTGCTCCATGAGCAAAACATGGATGTCAAGGTGGTGGTTCTCAACAACAGCATCCTGGGTTGGATTAAGTGGTACGAGGCGGCCATGTGGGACGGCCGCTTTACCGAGGTGGACACCGAAACCATCGACTACGCCGCGGTAGCTAGGGGGCTCAATTGTAAAGGCATATCCATTCGGGACCCCAGGACCCTTCGGGAAGAGCTGAAGACGGCACTGGAGCTGGAAGGGCCAGTGGTCATCGACATCACCACAGCGGAAACGGAAGCATGTAAGTTTACGGATGATCCAAAGGCTGTGGCCTATATCCGGGAGAGCGCGGAGCAGAAAAAGCGAAAGTAAAGGCAGCTGGATATGAAAAGGGGAAATATGCCATGAAAGAAATCATATGGAAACCGGAGCTGCACCGTTTTCGGAGCTGCAAGGAGTTCGTGGAGGAATTCCGGCTGGGTGCGTCCGACCTGATCCTGACCAACGAGTACATCTACCAGCCCTACTTCGGGGCGATGAACCTGGAGTGTGCCGTGCTGTACCAGGAGCAGTACGGCATGGGTGAGCCCACCGACGTGATGGCGGAGGCCATCCTGCGGGATGCGGCCGCCACGGGCTGCAGCCGGGTTGTCGCCATCGGCGGCGGCACGGTCATCGACATCGCCAAGGTGCTGGCGGTGGGCGGCGGGGAGAGCATTGACGAGCTGTACGGCATGGCGCCGGAGCTGCCCAAGCGGCGGGAGCTGGTCCTCATCCCCACCACCTGCGGCACGGGCAGCGAGGTGACCAACATCTCAATTCTGAACCGGACCCGCCTGGGGACGAAGATGGGGCTGGTGGGGCCGGCCATGTATGCGGACGCGGCGGTGCTCATCCCGCAGCTCCTGGAGGGGCTGCCCTTCGGGGTATTTGCGACGAGCTCGATCGACGCGCTGGTGCACGCGGTGGAGTCCAGCCTGTCGCCGAAGGCGACGCCGTATACCAAGCTGTTCGGGTATAAGGCCATTGAGATGCTCATCCGGGGATATCAGACGATCGCCCGGGAGGGGCGGGAGGCCCGCCTGCCCCTGCTGGAGGACTTCCTGATTGCGTCGAACTATGCGGGCTTTGCATTCGGTACGGCTGGGTGCGCGGCGGTGCACGCCATGAGCTACCCGCTGGGGGGAAAATACCACGTGCCCCACGGGGAGAGCAACTACGCGATGTTTACCGGTGTGTTGAAGAACTACATGGAGATTAAGCAGGACGGCGAGCTTGCGGTGATGAACCGCTATCTGGCGGAGCTGCTGGGCTGCGGGGTTCCGGAGGTATATGACCGGCTGGAGGATCTCCTGAACCAGATTCTGCCCAAGAAGCCGCTGCACGCCTACGGGGTGACGGAGGCGGATCTGGAGGAGTTCACCAGGAGCGTGATGGAGACCCAGGGCCGGCTGATGGGCAACAACTTCGTCCCTCTGGATGCGGCGCGGGTGCTGAAAATCTATACTGAGCTCTATTAAACGGCAGTAGGGCGGCGGAACTTCCGCCGCCCTACTGCCGTCTCAGACGCTTTTTTATAAGAAAGAAAAACAGGGGTTGACTTTTGTGTAACACAAGGGTATAGAATGGGGCATACAGGGGGAAGAGGGCCGCAGGAGCGCCCCACCGAGCGGAACGGGTGCCGCAGTCCAGTTTCCGCGCGGAGGGCGCTCCCGGCGGGCCTCGCACGATCTTAATTGAAGAAGGAGCAAAGGGCTATGATTAAGTACAAAGCAAAGAATTCCTTGAAGTCTCCCCGGTTTGCCGGTGTAAAGACCTTCATGCGCATGGAGCACGTGGTCACCACCGACGACATCGACTTTGCCGTGGTCGGCATCCCCTACGACACCTGCGCCTCCTTCCGGGTGGGCACGCGCCTGGGGCCTGCCGCGATCCGCGACGCCTCCGCCCTGGCGGCCAAGCCCTTTAACGGCCCGCTGAATGTGGGTATTTTTGACTGGTGCTCCGGTGTGGATTACGGCGATCTGGGGTCTGTGCCCGGCTATATCGAGGAGTCCTTTGAGCTCATCACAGAGGGAATGCTGCCCTTCTTTGAGAAGGGGATTGTGCCGGTGGCCATGGGCGGCGACCACAGCGTCACCCTGCCCGAGCTGCGGGCCTGCGCCAAGGTAAACGGCCCTGTGGCGCTGATTCACTTTGACGCCCACTACGACACCATTCACGAGTACTTCGGCAAGCCGTACAACCACGGCACCCCCTTCTATCACGCGGCGAAGGAGGGGCTGGTGGACACCTCCAAATCCATCCAGGTGGGCATCCGCGAGGGGCTGTACGGCCCGGAGGATCTGACCAACTCCACCGATCTGGGCTACCAGGTGCTGCGCGCCGACGAGTGCCACAAGATGGGCATGGAGGCTGTTCTGAAGGCCATCCGCGCGCGGGTGGGCAGCGCCAAGGCCTTCCTGACCTTCGACATCGACTTCCTGGATCCCGCCTATGCGCCGGGAACCGGTACGCCCGTACCCGGCGGCTTCACCACCGCCCAGGCCCTGGAGCTGGTGCGCGGTCTGGCAGATCTGAATATCGTGGGCTATGATGTGGTGGAGGTCTCTCCCCCGTATGATCCCACCGGCATTACCTCCATTGCCGCGGCGGGCCTCATGCAGGAGTTCATCTCCCACGTGGCCTATAAAAAGAAAAACGGCATTGTCTTCTAATTTTTTGCACTCCACCTCAACTCTCTATATTCTCTTTTCGCGCAAAATCCATCCGGGCCCGGCCGATTTTTCGGCCGGGCCCGGATGGATTTTGCGCAGAGCAGAAAGACGACGGCGGAGCCGCTAAGACTCCGCCGGCCGCACCGGTACCTGGATCTCCATCAGCGTCTCGTCGGGATCGCTGGTGAGGGTGACGTCAATTTTGTAGAACTGAAAAATCATTCCATTCAGGACCCAGCCATGCTCCGCCATATATGTATGCAGGCGGGCAAAGGAGGGGTGGTATCGCTCCAGCTCGCCTCTGCGGTAATTCATACACAGGTAATCCCCCGGGGGTATCGTGCGCTTATGCTCGGACTCAATGGCGTCACGCTCCACAAAGATCATGGGGACGGCGGGAATATAATCGTCGCTGGGCTCCAGCAGGTGCCAGTCCGCGTAGACGCCGATACGGTCGCTGGCCAGGATGGGGGCCACCTCGTCCAGGTAGCGCTCCAGCCGGGTGAAGGCAAAGGCGTGCTCCCGGGAGCCGCCGGCAGGCTCTCCGAAGGTAATCATATACCGCTGGGGAAAGGCGCGGCAGAAGACCTTGTCCACCGGCGGGGGCGGGGTGATCTCACTCAGAAAGTGGAGCTTGCGGCGCAGAATTTCGCTGAGAAGCTGCTGTTTGCGGATCTCCTCCTCCAGCAGCTCCAACTGATGGAGGAGAAGCTGGTGGGATTTCCTCAAATTGCGGCCCGAAAAATAGTCGGTGATGTCGTGGATGGACATGCCAAGCTGCCGCAGTTCCTTGATGGTGCCGAGTTTTTCGTATTGGCGGATGGAATAGTAGCGGTAGCGGGTTTGGGGATCTACATAGTCCGGTGTGATCAGTCCAATACGGTCATAGTACCGAAGCGTTTCGCTGGTCACTTGCCGCAGCTTCGCAAGCTCTGTGATGGACAACAGATTTTCCTTGATGGGACTCACCCCCTGCGCGGATAAGACATTCTATCACAGGCGGCCGGACCTGTCAAAAGGCTCTTATATTAGTGAAATTAAATAAAAATAGCAAATAATTACTGTGAGAATAAAACAAAATGCTGCACGAGAGAGAAAGATGCATTGACTTTTGTGTAACACAAAGGTATATGCTCGTTACAGACGGAAAGAGCGGCCCCCCCTGGCCGCACTTTTTCCTCAGACTCAGCGCCTCACTGCGGCAATTCCACTTTGTTAAAACAGAGAACAAACGGAGGGCTTTATTATGCAGGAAAATAATATGTCCGTTTTTGGCACCGTGATCCGCAACGAAGAGATTGCCGATTTCATGCGCCTTCTGAATCTGGCGCGCGAAATCTTCAAGCAGGAGCTGACGGTGGTGGAGATCATGCCGGGCGGCCTGACCAATAAGAATTTCCGGGCCGTGACCGAAGACGGCACCCAGATTGCCATCCGCCTGGCCGGACAGGGTACCGCCAACTATATCAACCGCCCTGGTGAAAAGCACAATGCCGGTGAGATCGCCGGACTGGGCATTGCGCCGGAGATCTATTACTACGATCCCAAGACGGGTTCACAAATTGTTGAGTACATTGATGCGCCCACCATGCACCCCGTGGACTTTCAGACCCGGGACGAGGTACTGGTCAAGGCGGGAGCGGTCATGCGCCGCTATCACGACAGCGGCCTGGAGTTCAAGACCTCCTTTGATCCCGTCGCCAAGATTGACGAGTACAAGGCCATCCTGGACGAGCACAACTACGGGAAGCGCTACGAGGGCTGGGAGCGCATGGTGGAGGCGCTGGAGTGCATCCGCGCCGCCTACGCCAAGCAGCCGCCCCGCCGGGTGCCCTGCCACAACGACGCGCTGGCGGAGAACTTCATGCTCCAGGGCGAGCAGATGCGGGTCATCGACTGGGAGTACGGCGGCATGAACGACGGCTACTACGATATCGCCTGCGTCTGTGTGGAGAACCCCCTGGACGCCCGCTGCGAGGATGTGTTCTTCCGCGCCTACTGCGGCGGCGAACCCAGCGAGGAGGCCAAGGCCCGCCTGCTGATCAACAAGTTCCTGGTGACCTCCCACTGGTCTACCTGGTCGCTGGTTCAGATCTGCTACGGCAAGGACGCGGACTTCTACTGGGAGTACGGCCGCACCCGTGCGGTTCAGGCATGCTCCTTCCTGGACGACCCCAGCTTTTCCCGCAGCCTGACCCTGCTGGGCGGCTGACGGGCAGGAGGGGCAGCCCATGGAATTCATCGGAACGCTCATTACCTATCTCATGATGGCCTGCTGTGTCGTCGGCGGAATCTCCTACATTGTCAATGACCAGTCGGAGCTGGGCCGGGCCTTTCAGGACGGCCTGCACGCCATGGCGAACATGTTCATCCCCATTTGCGGGCTGATGGCCTCGGTTCCCTTCCTGAAAGTCTTCATCTCCAAGGTGTTCGGGCCGGTATTCGCCCTCTTTGGCGGAGATCCGGTGGTAGCCGCCGCGATCATCATGCCGCCGGACTGCGGTTCCTTCGCCCTGGCCACCGAGATCGGCCAGAGCGCGGATCTGTTCCCGGTGATCATCGCCATCGGCTTCATGTGCGCCTCTACCATCGCCTTCAACGTCCCCATCGGCCTGTCCATGCTGGACAAGGGGGATCACAAATACCTGGCCCTGGGCACCATGAGCGGCTTCCTCTCCGTGCCCTTCGGCGTGTTCATCACCAGCGTCATCGTGATGTTTACCCACCCGGCCATCCGTTCCACCTTCTCCAGTGTGGGCGAGCCGGATCATGTGGTGATGCTGACCCTGGGGATGCTCCTGCGCAACATGATCCCCCTGGTGGTCATCTGCGTGCTGCTGGCCCTGGGGCTGAAGTTCTTTCCCAACGGGATGGTCAAGGGCTTCATGGTGTTTGGAAAGCTGATGACCGGCGCCCTCACCCTGGTGGTGGTGGCCTGCATCCTCCAGCACTACACCGGCCTGTTTACCGACATTCTGGGCGTCGGCTGGGGCTTTGATCCCATACTGGCCGACGAGGAGAACACCTTCCGGGCCGTGGAGCTGCTGGGCACCATCGCCATGATGCTCACCGGCGCCTTCCCCATGGTGACGCTGATCCGCCGGTATTTGGGCAAGCCCCTGGAAAAGCTGGGCCGTCTGGCCGGGCTGGAGGCCAGCGGGAGCGTGGGCCTGGTGGCCTGCCTGCCCAACGGCCTGGCGATGTTCCCCTTTGTAAAGGAGATGCGCCCCCGGGACAAGGTGGTGTGTATGGCCTTCCTGGCCTGCGGCGGATACAGCCTGGGGGACTTCCTGGCCTTCAACGTCAATTTCCAGCCCAATCTGCTGGTTCCCGTGTTTGTGGGGCAGATCTGCGGCGGCATCATCGGCATCCTGTTTGCAAAGCTCCTGGCGGTTCCGCAGGTGCGGGCGCTGGAGCGGGAGACGGCAGTGTGAGACACGCGGGGCGGGCCTTTTCGGCCCGCCCCGCGTGTTGTGGTTCTCCGTCTTGGGCAGCAGAAACGGGCATTCATCTGGATGCCAGCGTTCTCAAAATTCAATGCAATTCAGATATTGCAAAGTCTCGATGAACCAACTTGAAGCATGTCCGGGCCTTTGCGGGCCGCGCCGTCCCCAGCATGAAAATGCGGAAAGGGGAGCCGTCCTCCGGGCGGTGAAGATCAAAATAAAAAGGACATCCTGACGGATGTCCTTTTCTGGTGGAGACGACAGAACTCGAATCTGTGACCCCTTGCGTGTGAAGCATGAAAAACAAAACCCGGCTATCCATTGATACTTAGCACTTTCTCCTGTTGACATTTTTCGGTTTGCCCCGAAGTTTGCCCCGAAAAGGCATTTTCTACAGCTCCTATCAGCTCACCAGGTGTGTTGCCGACCACGTGGCTATAGATGCCGAGAGTGACCTTTATATCGCTGTGCCCGGCAAGATATTGTATCTTCTTGATGTCCATGCCGGATTGGCAAAGACGTGTGATATAAGTATGGCGAAGCAAGTGCGGAGTCACCTTGAAGTCCAGCGTCTGCTGGATTTGTGGGCCGCGCTTTTTAGCCTCTTTCTCAGAGGTGGCCGCTGAAGCTTTGACTGTGCGCCGCCCGATAATTGCCATGAGATTACGTACAGTCTGGAGACTAGCATTTGAACCATTTTTTGCGGGAACGACGAAGACGCTATTACTCTTGGACTTTGCAGCGCGAAGAGCGTCCGCCAGCTTGCTGGGCAGAGGAATGGTACGGTGAGCCGCTTTCGTTTTGAGCGGGGAGGGGAAGATACCCTTTCCACCGTCAAAGCGCACTGCGTTGTTTACGGTGAGGTGGGGGGCGGTGGCATTAAGATCCAGGTCGCTCCAGCGCAGGCCGCAGATCTCCTCCCGTCGTAGACCGGTGTAAAGGCCAATCAGTACGAAGAGATAAGCGCGAGTGTCCTTTGTGGCGTCCTCCAGAGCGGCGCACTGATCGGGTGTCAGCGGCACCTTCTCCTCGGTGGGGGCACCGCCCGCCTTTATTTTGGCACAGGGTGACCGAAAAATCAAGCCATTTTCCACAGCGCAGTCAAATCCCATGCGCATGACGCCCAGCACTTTGGCTTGAAGAGAGTTTGACTTGCCGGAAAGAGCTGCCATGACGCGTTGACAGTCCTCCGGCTTGACGGACTTTAGCTGATACCCCCCGATGAGGGGGCAGATGTGGTTATTGATGGCGTTTACATAGTCCCGGCGGCGTGAGTAGGAGAGCCCATCCTTGCGGTTTACATACCACTGCGCCAGAAGCTGGGCAACAGTGGTTTTATCATCCAGGATGACACCCATCCGCTGGGCGGTCTCCAGGTCGTAGAGCTTGGCACGCAGTTCCTCTTTACTTTTGGCGCGAACATCTTTGTAGGTACCGCTTTGTAGCTTCACCCGTTTACGATAGTACCCGGTCTTTTCATCAAAATAAAACTCGGGGCGTCTGGCCATCTTGAATCCCTCCCACGTGTATGATAATATGAGAGGGTGATATGGGCCTGTCAAACCTTATCACCCTCTATGTAAGCCGTCCCTGGTGTTGGTAGCACCGGGGGCGGTTTGTATATGCAAAAGAGCAGGACACTACATTTTGTGGTAAATAAAAATCAAAATGCAAAAGTCAACAACTTGGCATAATAAACTTCGTAGAAATTTACAGTGTATTTTTGTGTATTGTGCTGCTATAATAAGTATATAGCAATTCTGAAGGAGGTGCGGTTATGGCGACTAAAAGTATCCTCAAAGAGGTTCGCTTCAAGGACAAAAAACTGTGCCGAGGTTTTGCTGGGGCTCTTGAGTTTGCAAAAGGAAAGAAAAGTAAAGAAGTTATCCTCTCAAGAACCTGTCAAACGATTTCAAAAGACAAGATTAACGACTTTTTCGGAGATAAATAATGGCCGGATATTCGATACTGTCTTTAAGCGATATCATTGACGAGAAGGGGGAGGATTTCTGCAGAGAAATCCTCTCTTTTTTTTCATGCCCTCCAAACCCGGACGTCGAGAAATTTTTGACGAAACGCTCGGCAATTGACTTTGCAAAGCAAAGCATTGCTCAGACGTTTCTTGTCTATGCGTCCTATAGGGGGAAGAACGTGCTGTGCGGATATTTCACGATTGCGAACAAGTACATTGTGGTTGGGAGTCACTCTGTGTCAAAAACCACCGCACGGCGGCTTAGGAAATTTGCCATGCCAAATATTTCAGACGATAATTTGGTTATTATGGCACCGTTGATTGCCCAGTTAGGAAAAAACTACATGAACGACTATAGAAAGCTCATTACAGGCGACGAGCTACTGAAAATGGCGATTGATAAGGTATCCGCCGCACAGAGAATTATCGGTGGCAAAGTGGTCTATGTGGAATGCGAAGATATCGATATCCTTAAAAAGTTCTACGAGGACAACGGATTTGTTATTTTTGGAAAACGTAGACTTGATAAAGAAGAACGAGGCGAAATGAATGGTTCACATCTGATACAGTTACTAAAATACTTAAATTGAGTACTTTTACTGCCTCTGGTACAGATGGTACCGGGGGCGGTACTTTTTCATTCTATTAAAAGTACTGCTCTGCTGCCAAGTTTCCATGCGCATACCAGCATAGGGCTTTGCGCATCATGTCTTCGGTGACACCAAAATATTCCGCCAGATCCCACAGCTCAGTATGGCCGTCTGCCCTGGCCGCATCGAGTTCCGACAAGGGGATGAGCCGCTGGATGGCCCACTTGTCGGCGCGGTTCTCGTGCTTTTTTCTGATATCGTAGCTGGCGTAGGGGTTGTAAAAACTGCCTGACTTGCAGTGCCCCAGCTCATGCCCAAGGCATGAGGTTTCATCTGCAAGGGTATACATCTTCCATGGATCTATAGCTATCGCGCAAGACCCATCATTGAGCTGCAGTGCCATCGACCGATCCTCACACAGAGGGAACCAAGCTACATCTATGCCGGCTTCCTCAGCCTCATCATAGAGTTCCAGCAGATCAGCCGCCATTCTTCTCCTTCTCCCTTTTCCTCTTCGCTACGATAAAATCCCGGAAGGCCCTGGCGTCCTCCCACATGGCGTCCATGTCCTCTTTGGTCAGGGTGGGGTCTGCTCCACGGAAAAAAGCGACTTTTAGATTTTGCTCGTCAATGCCGCGCTCACCATCCTGGGTGGGCGCTTTTTTTGTTTCTTCTCCATATACCTCATCCAGAGTAACGCCCAGAATATCTGCAAATTTTTGGGCGTTTGGCTTTGAAAGGTCTTTGCTTCTCCCGTTATTTAATTCCGACATTGTGGAGCGGGGAACCCCAGCGGCCTTACAAAGAACAGTCATGTTCTTATAGCCGTGTTCCTTCCCAAGACTTTCTATATGCTTGTACAAATCTTCCATAATTCCCTCCGCCGTTTGTGCAAAAAGGCAAAATTACAGATGACCGTACTTTATGCTTGACTTTTACAGTGAACAGTAATATTATAGTCACATGAAGTACGGGCGGCTGTATTTACTATCTGTGGCAAGATAAGTATATTACAACTTTCCGTAATTGTCAACAACACGATATAGGGAGGTGAGGAATGGAATGGCACAACTTACGGCGTTCGGCAAGGACATCGGCAAACGACTGATTGACCTGAACAAACCGCAGACTTGGTTGATTGGGGAAGTTCGAAGCAAGACCGGCCTGTACTTTGATGATTCTTATATGTACAAGATTAAGACCGGACAGCTCTCCACGCCAAAGGTAGTCCAGGCCATCCGTGAAATTCTGGATTTACCGATGCACTCCAATTATGAAGGGAACGATGTCCAATAAACAGGACTGATAGAAAGGGGGTGAACCTGATGGGCAGCACAAAGGTAAAAGAAATCCTCGGCAAGCAGTTGGAGCTACTGGCCGAGGTTTCGGAAAGCAAGCCGGAGAATCTGGCGGAGCTGTCAGCGGCTATGTGTGAGATAGCCGACCGACTGAAAGAAGTGCGAGACCCGCTTACTCAGTTGGGAGAGACTTAACGGCGTCATAGCAGGCGTTCAAAATTTTCTTAAAGCCTTCTGGGTCAAGGGCCTTCATTTTTTCCTGAGAATAAACGGCCCGAAGATAATTACCCATAAGCTCCACAGCAAGTTCTTTATCTGTTTTCAAAGTTTCACCTCCCATCTGGCTTGCCAATTTGATTTTAGCACGAGACAGTGGGTGGCGCAACGGTTGGAATGGGGCCGCCGGGCGCTTTAAGGAGGCGCTTACCCGGATTATTTCTGTGCAGAGTCAGGATACCAAATCAGAAGGGTAATAAACTGGACTATTTGGAAAGGAGAACATCATGGACAACATCAAGAACTACAACCCCGCAGAGGCGGAAACCCTGGACAGCCGCGAAGTGGCTGAGATGGTGGAGAAGCAACACAGACATCTTCTCCGGGACATCAATGGGTATATCGAAGAAATGGAAAAAACAGGAGAGCCCAATTTTGGGCTTTCGTCAAAACTCCCAAAAATCAACCCGTCAGATTTCTTTATCCCGAGCACCTACACCAGTGAGCAGGGGAAAGAGTTGCCCTGTTTCCTGGTCACCAAGAAGGGCTGCGAGTTTATCGCCAACAAGCTCACCGGCGAGAAGGGGACGAAGTTTACCGCCATGTACGTGACCCGCTTCAATATCATGGAGGAGCGCGAGAAGGCCGCTATCGGCGGAAAGACCGCAAAGAACGGTAAGACCCCGGAGGAGCTGGCCGCCGCCGACAAACGGGCCACGGCGATGCTGCTCAACGCCAAGAACCGGGCGGCGAGTTTCCTTCAAAAGCTCTACGACCGGGCGGGCACCAAGCCAGAGTATCAGGCAATGGCTCTCAGCGATTTCTATTCCGAGGATGGGATTCACCTTCCCCGCATGGCATTCCAGGACATGAAGCAGACCTACGACAAGAGCGCTATTGCCGAAAAGCTGGGCGTCTACTCCAAGGCATCCGGCGGCAAGGTGCCCCATGCCCAGGCCATTGGTGCGATTATCTCCACGCTGGATATCTCGGAGGACGAGCGCGAACGGCTTCCCTACTGCAACAACGGGCACGACGGCGTAGATTACCAGTATACCGAAAGCGTGGTCGAGAAGGTGCGGGCATGGATTGAGGCGCACGGCAGGCCCAGCCCGATCACGGTCAACGGGAAGAACTATGCGGTTGTCTACAAGAAGGAATGAGCATTGCAGAACAGGCTTTATGGGATAAGAAGGGCGGAGTCACTATGAACCAAAAGCCAATGCTGACGGCCCAAGATCTGGCCGAACGTTTCGGAGTCAGTATTTACACCATTTATCGGCTGACCACGAAGCCGAACGGGCTTACCGGATACCGGGTTGGGCGGCGCATTCGTTTCAAAGCCGAAGAGGTGGATGCCTATCTGGAGGCCCAGGCAATTAAGCCGGTTGAGGATGCCGAGGTAGTTCAAATCCGGAGATTCCAGTACAAGCCAGGCATGAAGGTGGTGAGTTTATGAAGCGGGCCACTTTGGAGCGCCTGGCCGCTGTGCTCGTCCTGGCGGCCTGTATCTGCGCCGAGTGTATTCCCCTGCTGCTGGCGCTGGTGGCTGCGGCGGCCCTGTGCGTGGGGCTCGCAAATTCACAAGCGCTTGTGAATTTGCGCAAAAAAGAGAGGCCGCCGGTGCTGCGAACACCGAACGGCCCAAAGAAAAAAGTTGATCCGCCCTTATTGTAGAGGGCTCAAAGGAGATTGTCAAGTATGAGCAGCTACATAATTCCAGATTCCATTACGCCGCGGTCCATAAAGCCCGGAGTGGTTACGGTGGAGACCATCGAGGCGATTATGGACGACGCTGGGCCGTGTGCCATTCTCCCGGTCGTTGGTGACTGTTTGGAGGGCGTGGACGTAGTAGGTGGCGGATGGGTGGCGGTAGATTTCACCCGGCGGCCTGCGCCCCCCAGGTATAGGAGCAAGGGCGGCGACGGAAGCTCCGATCTCTGCCTCTGCTATGCCACGTTCCCCGGAGCGCCTGGCCCTATGGTCATGTATAAGGAGTATCAGGGCGTATGGGGTCCCTGGCAGATGGTGGGCACTCGATATAAGTCAATGTGGGAAGGCGGCAAGCTGCGCCTGAACTGCGGCATGGTGTCAAAGCGTATCTTCGGCGTAATTGTGGCCTCCTACGACCAGGATGGGCGGCTTCTGTGGCAAAGGAACCCCGAGGAGTTTCCCAAGAAGCTGGGAACGGCGCCAACCATCCACGGCGATGTGGAGCCGTACCAGGGTGTGAGAGCATGATTACATTTCCTGTTGCGGTGGAGATTTTTATCGCCGACCAAGAGGAAAGAGCGGGCTGCAAGTTTAATGCTTTACAGCGGGAGCTGCTGGACGTATATGTCAAACTTTTCAATTTGGAATTTGACGCGGGCGTGAAGGGCGAGGAACCAATCGATATATTAAAAGAGCACGTCGAGTTTTACGCCCGAAAAGGCAAGCTGGAAGAGCTGGAAAAGCCCGTACTGAGACATTTCTATGCTTGCGTACAGTATTGGTGCAATGAGGCATGGAAGCAGGGGGCCGTAAAAGCGGAAAGAAATGGGGTGCGAGTATGAACCGCCCTTTGAACAAGGAGCAGGTCAAGGGCCTGTTTGAGCAGGAGGCCGTACTGATGGGCACAGAGGATCAAGTTCCATACTTCCGGGTGGCGGCGCTGTTTGGGGAAGACGCCGTCGAACACGCCCGCAGACTGGACGCCAACAATCCGGGGCGTTACTCCAACGGATATGGCGTCGGGGACTGCACAATGGCTGCCCTGACCCTGCGGGGCTTCCAGGCCGCCGCCAGTTTCTATAACGTTCAGCTGCTGAGAAAGGAAGTATCATGAATCCTGTAACAGAACCAGTCAAAATCACCAGCTTGGAGCTGGAGAATGTGAAGCGCATCCGGGCATGCGCTATTACCCCCACACAGAACGGGCTTACGGTGATCGGCGGCCGGAACAACCAGGGGAAGACCTCTGTCCTGGACGCGATCGCCTGGGCGCTGGGCGGAGACCGCCACCGCCCATCCCGGGCGGCACGGGAAGGTTCATCCATTCCGCCCCGTCTTTGCGTCAAGCTGTCCAACGGTCTTGTCGTGGAGCGCACAGGGAAGAACAGCGACCTAAAGGTCACGGACACGGAAGGGCGGCGTGCCGGGCAGCAGCTGCTCAATGAATTTGTGGAGCAGCTCGCGCTCGATCTGCCTAAATTCATGCAGGCAAGTGCGAAGGAAAAGGCCGGAATCTTGCTGGAAGTTATCGGTGTAGAGGATCAGCTCACAGAGTTGGACCGGAAAGAGAACTCCCTTTACAACGACCGTCTGGCGATTGGCCGGATTGCCGACCAAAAAGCCAAGCACGCCAAAGAGATCACCGGATACCCGGAGGCCCCAATGGAGCCGGTTTCCGCCTATGATCTGATTCAACGGCAGCAGGACATCCTTGCCAGGAACGGCGAGAACCAGCGGAAGCGGCAGCGGGCCGCGCAGCTGGAGGCTCAGAGAGACAGCCTGCGCCGGCAGCTGGATGACCTGCAGGCGAAGTATGAAGCCGTTTGTGGCGACTGTGAAATTGCGCGCCGTGATGCTCTGGATCTTCTGGATGAATCTACGGAGGAGCTGGAGGCCGATATCCGCAATGTGGAGGCAATCAACATCAAGGTCCGCGCCAATCAGGAAAAGGCCCGCGCTGAAGAGGAAGCCAGAGACTACCAAAACCAGTATGATACCCTGACCTCCGAAATTGAGGACATCCGCCAGAAGAAGCGCGACCTTCTTCTGGGGGCAAACCTCCCCCTTCCCGGGCTGAGCGTGGAGGACGGGGAGCTTGTCTACATGGGCAAGCCCTGGGACTGCATGAGCGGCAGCGACCAGCTGAAGGTATCCGCCGCCATCGTGCGGGCCATCAAGCCACAGTGCGGCTTCGTCCTCCTGGACAAGCTGGAACAGATGGACCCTGATACCCTTCGGGAGTTCGGGGCCTGGATGGAGGCAGAGGGCCTGCAGGGGATTGCCACGAGAGTCTCCACGGATGGGACGTGCAGCATCCTCATCGAGGATGGATATGCGAAGGAGGGGGATGGGCCAGCCCCAGCCCCCGCGGCATGGAAAGCGGGTGAGTTTTAAATGAGGCAGTTAAAGATTATACCGGGTAAGCTGGGCGGAGCCATGAAGGTTGTGATTTACGGCCCGGAAGGGATCGGGAAATCTACCCTTGCCGCCAAGTTCCCCCGGCCCCTGTTCATCGACACGGAGGGAAGCACCCGGCACATGGACGTGCAGAGGACAGAGCGCCCCACCAGCTGGGCCATGCTCCTGGAGCTGGTCCGCTGCATCAAAGCAGACCCTGGCTTGTGCTCCACACTGGTAATTGATACGGCGGACTGGGCGGAGCAGCTGTGCATCACCAGTATCTGTGACAGCAAGCGCATCTCCGGGATTGAAGACATGGGATACGGCAAGGGCTACGTCTATGTGGCCGAGGAGTTCGGGCGGCTCCTGAACCTCCTGGAGGAGGCCGTGGACAACGGCATCCACGTGGTGCTGACGGCCCACGCTATGATGCGGAAATTTGAACAGCCGGACGAGATGGGCGCGTATGACCGGTGGGAGCTGAAGCTGCAAAAGAAGACGGCCGCCCTGGTCAAGGAGTGGGCCGACCTGCTCCTGTTCGCCAACTATAAGACCTTGTCCGTAGCGGTCGACGACAAGGGGAAGAAGTTCAAGCCCCAGGGCGGCCGGCGCGTCATGTTCACAACCCATCATCCCTGCTGGGACGCAAAGAACCGGCTGGGCCTTCCGGAGGAGCTGCCTTTGGAGTTCGCTCCATTGGCTCCATATTTGGACAATGCCGCCCCCGCGTCACCGCCGCCGGAGCATGTCCCGGCTTCCTCCGTGTCTCCGCCCACACCACCTCCTGCCTCTGCCAGCCCGATGCCGGAGGGAACGCCGCCCCCAGCGGGCAGTACACTGGAGCCCAAGGCGGAGGCGTCTACACTGAAAGCCCTGCAAGATCTGATGACGCAACACGGTGTATTGGACTATGAGGTCAAGGCCGCGGTCGCCGCGAAGGGGTATTTCCCCGAGGATATGCCCATAGAGGATTATCCCGATGGTTTTATCAAAGGGGTGCTGATCGGGGCCTGGGGGCAGGTCTACGAATGGATCGAAAAGAACCGGGCGCCCCTGCCGTTTTAACTTCACATTGCAGGGGGAGTGCCGGAGCCGGCATTTCCCCTTACTTATCAAATCGAAAAGGAGCTTGAGAAAATGAGCGAATATGACTCTTCTTTCCGTGAATTTGGCTGGGATGACGAAATCCAAAATGACAGCACCCCATTTGAGGTCTTGCCGGAGGGTGACTACCGCTTCCGTGTGGAGAAATTTGAGCGGGGCCGGCATAGCGGCAGTGAAAAGATCCCGCCCTGCAACAAGGCGATCCTGACGCTCTCAGTGAATGACGGCGCTCACAGCGGAACCGTCCAAACGAACCTGTTCCTGTTCAGCCGCTTCGAGTGGAAGCTGTGCCAGTTCTTCACCGCGATTGGCCAGCGCCGCCACGGTGAGGCGATCCGGATGAACTGGAGCCTTGTGCCGGGTGCCATCGGCACCTGCCATGTGGGGACACGCAAATGGATGGGCAACGACGGCAAGGAACATGAAGGGAATGAGATCACAGAATTTTATGACCCGGAGGAGGCCCCGGACATCTCGGAAAAGCAGGTGGACAGCCAGCCGGCGCCTGGGCAGGGCGCGGGGGCGGCCGCCTCCTGGGATGCCGGTAGGTTCTGATGGAACTCCGGCCATACCAACAGGAGGCCAGGGCGGCAGTCGAGCAGGACTGGTCGGACGGCTTTCATAAAACGCTCCTGGTTCTGCCCACCGGGTGCGGGAAGACAATCGTGTTCTGCAAGATTGTGGAGGACATGGTGCGCCAGGGCGGGCGGTGCCTGATCCTGGCGCACCGGGGCGAACTGCTGGAACAGGCGGCAGACAAGCTGCTGACCGCCACAGGGCTGCGCTGCGCGGTGGAAAAGGCGGAGGAGTCCTGCCTGGACAGCTGGTACCGGGTGACCGTCGGATCCGTGCAAACCCTCATGCGGGAGAAGCGCCTCCAGCAGTTCCCCACCGATTTTTTCAACGCGATAGTGGTGGATGAAGCCCACCATGTCCTGGCTGACAGCTACCAGAGAGTCTTAGAGCATTTCCCCGCGGCAAAGGTCCTGGGGGTAACCGCAACCCCTGACCGTGGGGATATGCGTAATCTGGGCCAGTATTTTGAGCATCTGGCTTATGAATACTCCCTGCCGCGCGCCATCAAAGAGGGCTATTTGAGCCCCATCAAGGCGGTAACTATCCCGCTGAAGCTGGATCTGACCGGCGTGGGGATTCAGGCAGGGGACTTCAAAAACAGCGACCTTGACACCGCGCTCGACCCCTATCTCCACCAGATCGCCAGGGAAATGCGTACCTATTGCGCCCAGCGCAAGACCGTGGTGTTCCTCCCCCTGGTGCGGACTTCTCAAAAGTTCCGGGACATCCTGGAGCAGGAGGGGTTCCGGGCCGCCGAGGTCAACGGCAGCAGTGAAGACCGTGCGGAAGTGCTTCGGGACTTCAACGACGGGAAGTATAACGTGCTCTGCAACTCCATGCTGCTGACAGAGGGATGGGACTGCCCTTCCGTTGACTGCGTGGTTGTCCTGCGGCCCACCAAAATACGCTCCCTGTACTGCCAGATGGTGGGGCGGGGAACCAGGACAGCCCCGGGGAAGGACCATCTGCTCCTGCTGGATTTCCTGTGGCACACAGAGCGCCATGAGCTGTGCCACCCGGCGAGCCTGATCTGCGAGAGCCCAGAGGTCGCCCAGCGGATGACGGAGGCCCTGGAGGACGCCGCCGGCTGCCCCGTAGACATTGAGGAGGCCGAGGAGAAGGCCGAGTCCGACGTGGTGGCCCAGCGGGAAGAGGCCCTTGCGAAGCAGCTGGCGGAGATGAGGAGCCGCAAGCGGAAGCTGGTGGACCCCCTGCAATTTGAGATGAGTATCCAGGCCGAAGACCTCGCCGGATATGTCCCGTCGTTTGGATGGGAGATGTCCCCGCCGTCTGATAAGCAGGTGCAGAGCCTGGAAAAGTGGGGGATCCGTCCGGACGAAATCGAGTGCGCCGGGAAAGCGTCCCTGCTCCTGGATCGCCTGGCGAAACGGCGCTCGGAGGGGCTTACCACCCCGAAACAGATCCGGTTCCTGGAGGGCAAGGGGTTTCAGCATGTGGGACAATGGCAGTTTGAGGAGGCCAGGAACATGATTGACCGCATCGCGTCCCAGGGGTGGAAGATCCCAGCCGGCGTAACCCCGTCGGCCTATGTCCCGGTGAGCATGGGAGGATAGTATGGATAGTATCGGCAAGGGGCTGGATCCCCTGGAGGCATTGGAACATATTGACCCGGCCGGCCTGAATTACCAGGAGTGGCTGACTGTGGGTATGGGGCTGAAGGAGGCGGGGTGTCCCGCCTCCTTCTGGGAAGATTGGAGCCGCCGCGACCCGGCGCGCTATCATGCGGGCGAGTGCCTGCGGAAGTGGGAAACCTTTCACGGCGCGTCCGGCGGTACACCTGTGGCCGCCGGCACGGTATTCAAGATGGCCCTGGACCGCGGCTGGCGGCCCACTCAGGAGAGCGCCCCCGGCCACATGTTGGATTGGGAGGACACCATCAACACCAGGGACGGCGGCGGCGCCATCGTGGACCGCGCATGGCTGGAGGGCAAAGAGGTCCAGGAGCCCACAGACTGGCATCCCGCGAAAGACCTCATTACTTATTTGACGGTTCTCTTTGACCCATCCGAATACGTCGGGTATGTGACTGAGACCTTCAAAGGGGAAGACGGACGGCAGGTGCCATCCAAGGGAAATTATGACCGGACCGCCGGCCAGTTGATTGACGCCCTGCGCACATGCAAAGACGACATCGGGGCAGTGTTGGGCGACAGTGACCCTGACGTGGGAGCGTGGATTCGCTTTAACCCTCTGGATGGCAAGGGCGTAAAAAACGAGAATGTGACCGCTTTTCGCTATGCCCTGGTAGAGTCTGACGAGATGAACCTGGAGGAGCAGCACGCCATGATCCGGGAGCTGGAGTTGCCGGTGGCTGCCCTGGTCTCCTCCGGCGGCAAGAGCCTCCATGCCATTGTGAGGATTGAGGCCGGCTCCTTTGAGGAATACCGCTCCCGCGTGGACTACCTCTATGCGGTGTGTGAGAAGAACGGCCTGAAGGTAGACCGGCAGAACCGCAACCCCTCCCGGCTGTCCCGGCTCCCCGGCGTTATGCGAAGGGGCAAAAAGCAGTTCCTTTTGTCGTCCAACATCGGGAAAGCATCCTGGAGCGAGTGGCGGGACTGGATGGACAGCGTCACCGATGATATGCCAGACCCTGAGAGCATGGCAGCAGTTTGGGACAACCTGCCTGAGCTGGCGCCGCCCCTGATTGCCGGCGTCCTCCGGCAGGGCCATAAAATGCTCCTGGCCGGACCCAGCAAGGCCGGCAAAAGCTACTCCCTCATTGAGCTGTGCTGCGCCATCGCCGAGGGAGGTCCGTGGCTGGGCTTCTCCTGTACCCAGGGGCGGGTGCTCTACGTCAACCTGGAACTGGACCGGCCCTCCTGCCTCCACCGCTTCAAGGATGTGTATGCGGCCCTGGGGCGCACGCCCCAGAACCTGGACAAGATTGATGTCTGGAACCTCCGGGGCCGCTCTGTGCCAATGGACAAGCTGGCGCCAAAGCTGATCCGCCGGGCGAAGAAAAAGGATTACATTGCCATTGTCATTGACCCCATCTATAAGGTCATCACCGGCGACGAGAACAGCGCCGACCAGATGGCGAACTTCTGCAACCAGTTCGACAAGGTGTGTACTGAGCTGGGCTGCGCCGTGATCTACTGCCACCACCATTCCAAGGGCAGCCAGGGAGGCAAGCGTTCCATGGACCGGGCTAGCGGGTCGGGGGTGTTCGCCCGTGACCCGGACGCGCTCCTGGACCTGATTGAGCTGCCCGTCAGCGAAGAGCTCCGCAAGCAGGAGGTCAACAAAGCGGTCGGCCACGCCGTTGCTGCCACCCTCCAGCGGGCGGGTAAGCTGGAGGAGGCGTCCCAGGATGACCTTTGCACCGAGAAGGGGGCGCTGGAGGCGGCCAGGAGCCTTTTAAGCGGCCGGCAATATGAAGATGCGGCAAAGTACGCGGAGGCCGCAAGACAGGCCGCTGAAAGCCTGACAGCGTGGCGTATTGAGGGAACCCTGCGGGAGTTTCCCAAGTTTCCCCCGGTCAACCTCTGGTTCGATTACCCCATTCACCGCGGAGATGACAGCGGCGTCCTGGCCGACATCGACCCGGAGGGGGAGGTGCCGGGGTGGCAAAGGGCCATGCAGAAACGGAAGCCGAAAGAGGCCAAAGCCAAGGAGCGAAAAGACTCTATTGCACTCGCCTTTGAAGCCTGCGGCATAGACGGGAAGGTCACAGTGAGCGCTCTGGCCGAGTACATGGGCGTGACGGACAAGACAGTCAGGAACCGGTTGAAAGAGCATGGCGGCTTTTGGATTGACGAGGGGGAAGTCGGCAGGAAGTAAGGGAAAATAACGAGAATTTTTCCTTTCCCCGTGAGAGAAAAAAACGGACATTTCCCTCTGTTTCCCTTGAGAAAAAAACGGGGATTTCCCTTCTTTCCCTGTGAGGGAAAAAAACGAAAAAACCTGTTCTTTTCCCTAGGGAAGAAAAAGTACCCCCCTAAAGGGGGGTAAGAAAACACGTTTCCCTGACGGTCAACGGGGGAAGTAGTCGTGCGAAAGCTCACGCACGACGACTCCTTCCCCTGACCGTTGACAAAGTAGTTTTGTGATCTACAATACTTTAACGAGGTAAAGCAATGAGAATAGAGTTTTTTATGCCAATGAAGCCGCCCACGGTGACGCACCAGGAAAAGAAATGGCGGGTGGTCAAGGGCAAGCCGGTACCCTACGAGCCGCCGGAGGTGCGGGCGGCACGGTCGAAGCTGACAGCGCACCTGGCTGGACACAGGCCCGTGGAGCCCCTGGCCGGCGCGGTGCGGCTGCTGGTGAAGTGGTGCTTCCCCCGTGGGCAGCATGAAGACGGTGAGTACCGGACCACCAGGCCGGACACGGACAACCTCCAAAAGCTTCTGAAGGACTGCATGACCGCTGTGGGGTTCTGGAGGGATGACGCCCAGGTTTCCAGCGAGATTGTGGAAAAGTTTTGGGCTGAGGTGCCGGGGATATACGTCTGCATGGAACAGATCAATGCAAGGGAAAATTGCCAAGCGATTGCGAATTTGGAGGTGCTGACATGCGCGGGGTGCGCAGAAGACGGGAAATGGGAGTGGGAGTACCAACGCCCGCCGGAGGTATCGCCATGACACACCAATATACACGCCAAGAGCTGGAGCAGCTCACCACCGAGACACCACTCTGGATTGAGGGTGTGGGGCTGAGACAGCTCCAGTGGGGCGGCTGGGAGGTCGCCACTCACATCCACAACGGCCGCTTGTGTTTCAAGCATGAGCCCGACAGCCGGGGCCTGCTGCTCTCACTGTACGACCAGATTTGGACGGCCTTTGATGGGGCACCGGAGAGAAAGAAGGGCAGCTAATGAGTGAACTTTCGGAGAGACTGCGGCGATTGAGAGAAGAAAAGAAGCCGATCAAGAGCATGGCGGTGGTGTCGGAACTGTGTGGACTGGAGAAGGGGGCAGTCGGAAGATATGAGCGCGGGGAATGTATTCCAGGCATGGAAGCACTGGTGGCCCTGGCGGATTACTATGAAGTCAGCCTGGATTATCTGATAGGGCGGTCACGGTTCCGATAAAAAATTTTTGAAAAACTGCATTCTTGCATCGTGGGCGCATTGAACTATGCGACAATGAAAGGCGTGGAGGTGTATACCTCTGCGCCTCCTTTTCTACCGCCCGGCACCGAGGCGGGTAATATCGGGCCCCTACGCTGCATGGCTGAAAACCAGCCCATAAACTGGGCGGAGGGTCGCGCCCTCCATGCGGCAAATGACTGTGGAGAGACACTATACTGGCGAATCGGGGTCGCGTATCTTGCCAGTGAAATCACCAGCGGCCTGCCAGTAGCCATAGCTGGCCGACTCCGGGTATAATGGCAGCCTTTGAGAGTCAAAAACGCGCTATCCCGCTGAAAATTACCCTGCGAGTGGCTAATCATGATGTCGCCGCCAAGACCAGGGTGTGACAATTAAGCGGGAAGCGCACATATGCCGAGTGCTGTAGCAGAAGCGGAAGCGGCGGCCCGTTACGTCGCGGACGTGTGGCGGCTCATTACCGCCTCTCGGCTCCATACACATGAACGAGAAGGACGATAGCCATGCAGGACTTTGCAAAACGATTCTACCGCTCCCAGGCGTGGAAGGCGTGCCGGGCGGCCTATATCGCCAGGAGGCTGGCCATAGACGGCGGGCTGTGCGAGGAGTGCCGGGACCAGCAGGGGTATATCGTCCACCACCGGGTGACGCTGACGCCGGAGAACATCCGCAACCCGGCCATCGCCCTGAACCACAGCTTGCTGGCCTATGTGTGCAAGGACTGCCATGACGAGTACGAGGGACACGGGATCAACAAGGGCAAGCCCATGGCCTGCACCTTCGGGACGGACGGCCAGCCGATCGACCGGCGGAAGCTGTGAGGGCCCGCGTACTCCCCCCCCTATCGCCCCGGGGGAGGGGGTACCAGGGAGACCGGAGAGCGGGGGTAAAAAACAGCGGGCCGCATGCGGGAGGGGGGTGTAGAAATGGCAAAGGGACCCAGCAAAAAGGAGCTTGGCCGCTTCGCGGATACCTATAAAGCGGCCAGCAGGGAGCAGCAGCAAATCTGCCTCCAACTGATTCTGAACGCGGTGTTCATGGAGGAGCAATTGACCCAGCTTCAGGCCAAAATTCGGGAGAACGGGGTCAAATCCGAGTATCAAAACGGCGAAAATCAGTGGGGCGAAAAGAAGTCTGTGGAGGTGGATGTCTACAACGCCATGATCAAAAACTACGCCGCCGTGATCCGCCAGCTGGGGGATATGCTTCCCCAGGCGCCGCCGGCTGACGACGACCTCGTACAGTTCCTGAAAAGCCGGGGCGGTGGGGGCCGTTGACCGACCTGGAGCGATATTGTACCGGCATCCTGGATGGTAAGATCGTGGCCTGCAGGCGGATGAAGCAGGTGGCGGAGCGGCTGCTGGAGGATCTGGCAAGCCCGGGGGAGTTCCATTTTGACCCGGATATCGCTGCCCGGCACATCGACTTCATCCAGCAGTTCTGCAAGGTGCCGTCTGGCCGCCTGGGGACGCCCCTGAAGCTGGAGCTGTTCCAGCGGGCCCGCCTGGAGGCGGTTTTTGGATTTGTGGACGACAGCGACCTGCGCCGCTACAACGAGGTGCTGATTGTCGAGGGCCGGAAGAACGGCAAGACCACCGAGACGGCCGCTATTGAGCTGGATCTGCTGGTCAACGATGGGGAGGGTTCCCCGCAGATCTACAACGTGGCCACCAAGCTGGACCAGGCCCGCCTGGGCTATGAGGCGGCGGTGAAGATGCGGCAGCTCTCCCCCATGCTGGCCAAGCACCTGCGCAAGCGGGTGTCGGACATCTACAACCCCATGAACATGGGGTATATCCGCCCAATGGCGTCCAACACCTCCAGTCTGGACGGCCTGGACGCCCACGGGGCCACCATCGACGAGCTGGCCGCCATCAAAAACCGCGACCTGTACGATCTGATCAAGCAGGCCATGGGCGCCCGGGATCAGCCCCTGCTCTTCGTCATCACAACCAACGGGTTTGTGCGGGGCGGCATCTTCGATGCGCAGTATCAATACGCCTGCGACATCCTGGAAGGGAAGGCCGACAACCCCCGGTTCCTGCCCTTCCTGTACGAGCTGGACGACCGGGCGGAATGGGATAACCCGGACTGCTGGGAGAAGGCCAATCCGGGGCTGGGTACCATCAAGAGTCGGCAGTACCTGGCCGAGATGGTGCAGAAGGCCAAGGACGACCCCAGCTTCAAGCCCACCGTGATGGTCAAGGACTTCAATATGCCCCAGACCAGTGAAGCGGCGTGGCTCCGCTGGGAGGAGCTGGACAACCCGACCACCTTTGACCTGCGCTTTGATTACGGCATCGGCGGTTTTGACGCCGCCGACACCACCGATCTGAACGCGGCCAAGGCCATTTGTATGCGGCCGGATGACCCGAACATCTATGTGCGCTCCATGTACTGGATCCCCAAGGCGGTGCTGGAGGAAGCCGAGCGGGCGGGCAGCCGTCGGGAGCGTGACAATGTGCCCTATTCCCTATGGGTGGAACAGGGATATATGCGCACCTGCCCAGGCCGGAAGTGCGATAAGCACATCTTCCTGGAGTGGTTCAAGGAGCTGCGGGACAATGAGGGGCTATATATGCTCTACATCGGATATGACCCATGGCACATCGACGACAGCCTGCTCCGGGAGTTCCGGGCGGAGTTCGGGCCGGACTCCATGATCCCGGTACGCCAGGGGCCGGCCACTCTGTCCCAGCCCATGAAAGACCTGGCGGCAGACTTCCGGGATCACCGGGTGCTCTACAACAACAACCCGGTGGACAAGTGGTGCCTGGTCAACAGCGAGGCGAAAACTGACGTGAACGGAAACATCCAGTTGGTCAAGTCCCTGGACCCCCGCCGGAGGGTGGACGGAACCGCCGCCCTGCTGTGCGCCTATACGGTGCTCCAGGACAAGAAAGACCTGTATATCAACCTGAACTGAGGTGAGACCATGGGGCTGCTGGAAAAGCTGTTCCCTCGAAAAACCGCCGAGGCCGCGGTCTATACCTACTTCAAGACCCTGGGCGGGTATGCGCCGGTCTATACCTCTTTCGAGGGTGGCGTCTACGAGATGGCCCTGACCCGGGCCTGCATCCACACCTTCGCCACCCATGTCAGCAAGCTCAAGCCCGTGGTGAAGGGCCCGGCCAGCCGTCGGCTGGAGCGTACCCTGCAGTTCCAGCCTAACCCGTGGATGGACACAAAGAAATACCTGTACCGGCTGGCCACGATCTACAAGACAGAGAACACAGCGTTCATCATCCCAGTGTACGAGGACGTGGCCAATCTACGCCTGTCCGGGTTTTATCCGATCCTGCCTTCCCAGGCGGAAATTTTGGAGGGCGCCGGAGGCCAATACATACGATTCCGCTTTCCCTCCGGGGGCACAGGAGCAATGGAGCTGGATCAGGTGGGCATCATGACCCAGTTCCAGTACCGGGATGATTTTTTCGGGGAGAGCAATGGAAGGGCGCTGCGGCCTACCATGGAGCTGATCAATGCGCAGACACAGAGCATTGTCAACGGGGTAAAGGCGTCGGGCTCGGTGCGCTTCCTGGCCCGCCTGGCCAACGTGCTGAAGCCGGAGACCATGAAGGCCGAGCGGGACCGGCTGGTGCAGGACAACCTGACGCCGGACAACGCCGGCGGCGTGATGATCTTCGACTCCAAGTATGCCGACATCAAGCAGATTGACAGCAAGCCCTACATCGTGGACGAAAAGCAGAGTGCCCAGATCCGGGAGTCGGTCTTTGACTACTTCGGAATGTCGGATGCCATCCTGCAGAACAAATACACCCCAGACCAGTGGTCGGCCTACTACGAGGGCCAGGTGGAGCCCTTCGCCATTGAGGCGGGGCTGGTACACACCAACATGGCCTACACCCCGGCAGAGGTGGCCCGGGGAAAGGAGATTGATTTCTCGGTCAACCGCCTCCAGCATATGACCATGACGGACAAGCTGGAGACGGTGACCCAGCTCTTTGACCGGGGCATGATGAACATGGACGAGGGCCGGGAGGTATTCCAGCTCCCCGCCCTGGACACCCCGGAATCTCGGAAGTATTACATCCGGCGGGACTACGCCGAGGTGAATGTGCTGGGGAACGAGCCCCCGGCTGTGGAAAAAACGGAGGTGGACGACGGTGCCGGTTTGCAAGGATCTGGAGTATCGGGCCATGAGCCTGCTCCTGCCGCCCCAAGCGGCGGAGAAGCGGCTGGACAGTGAGTATTACGTGGAGGGCTACGCCACCACGTTCGACGACCCCTATGTGCTCTATGAGTACGACGGGGTGAAATACCGGGAGAAGATTGACCGCTACGCTCTGGATGGGGCGGATCTCTCCGACGTGATCATGCAGTACGGCCATGCCGGACGGGTGCTGGCCCGCAACAGCAACGGTACGCTGCTGCTGGAGCCCAACGAGCGGGGCCTGTTCATCGCGGCCGACCTGTCCAAGAGCGAGGCGGCCCGCAGCATGTACGAGGAGATCGGCAGCGGCCTGGTCACCCGGATGTCCTGGGCGTTCCGGGTGGAGAAGGACGCCTACGACCGGGCCACCAGGACCCGGACTGTTCTCAAAATTGCGAAGGTCTACGACGTGTCCGCCGTGTCTGTACCGGCGAACCCGGCGACCGAAATATCCGCGCGTTCCTACTTCGACGGAGTGATCGAACGGGAGCGGCAGGAGCAGCTGGCGGCAGAGGCCGCCGCGCGGAGGAAGCAAAGGCTGAAAGTTTACTTGGAGGTAATCAGGAAATGAAAAAGAGCCAGAGCAAGCTGAGAGGCATCGGCCTCCAGTTCTTTGCCGCCCCGGGCGGCCGTCTCAACGAGATTGAGACCAGACTGAGTGCCATCGCCCAGGAGCTGGAGAAGGACGACGCCGACGTGGAGGCCTTGGAGCGGGAGACCAGGTCACTGAAGGAGGAGAAGGACGCCATTGTCCAGGACGCGGAGCGGCGCCGCAAACTGCGGGAGCAGATTGCCGCCGGCGGCGGCCGGGTGGTGCGCACCTTCGGCGATGAAGGCCGGGAGGAGCGCACCTACGGTATGGAGACCCCGGAATACCGCTCCGCATGGCTGCGGAATCTGCAGGGCCTGGAGCTGACCGTGGAGGAGAGGGCGGCCGTGACGGCCTCCGCCGCCATCCCCACCCAGACCATGAGCAAGATCATCCACCGGCTGGAGTTGACGCCTCTGATCCAGGCGGTGGACGTGACCTACATCCCCGGCAACGTGACCTACCCCATCGAGAAAACGGTCAACGCCGTCGGCTGGGTGGAGATGGGCACCGCCGCCACCGACAGCGCCGACGCCATCGACTCCATCACGCTGGTCGCCTACAAGCTGATCAAGACCGTGGAGATCACCGCCGACGTCAAGGCTATGACCATCGACGCCTTCGAGGACTGGCTGGTGGCCCGCCTGGGCAACAAGCTGTCCGTGGCCGTCTGCGTTGCCATCGCGGCGGGGACCGGCTCCAACCAGGCCACCGGCCTGACCAAGAGCGGGGAGATTACCAACACCGGCACGTTTACCAAAGCCGGTATGACCTACAAGGATCTGATGAAGATCATCGCTGCCGTGCCCACGCAGTATCTGCCCAACGCCAGCTTTGCCATGCCCCGGGCCCTGTTCTACTCCGACCTGCTGGGCATGGTGGACGCGCAGAACCGCCCCATCGTGGTGGCCGACGTGCAGAGCCCCGCCAAGTTCAACATCCTGGGGTACCCCGTCATACTGGAGGATAGCTTCCCCAAGGACAACCTGGTGTTTGGCGACCTGAAGGAGGGCTACAAGTTCAACTTCGCTATGGCACCCGAGGTGCGCAGCGACGAGTCCGTGGGCTTCCGCACCGGCTCCACCGTCTACCGGGTAATGGCGCTGGCTGATGGCAAGCCCGCCGACAAGAACGCCCTCACCCTGTTCACCAGAGATGCGTCTGGTGGTGGCGGCTAAAATGACGACCGGCGGCCCCGGCATCGGGGCCGCCCAGGTCTATGGGAGGGATCAGCATGACACAAGTACCGGATCTGCGGCGGGCCCTGCGCATCTCCAACGACCGGCTGGATCAGGAAATCCGGGACACCATTGATGCGGTGGTGCTGGATCTCCGGACGGCGGGGGTGGTGAGCGGCGACGTGGACGCCCTCACCGGAATGGCTGTCAAGCTGTACGCCAAATGGAAGTTTGACTTTCTCGGCAAGGGGGAGCAGCACCACCAGGCGTATGAGAGTTTGAAAGCCGTCCTGGCCATGGACGAGGGGTACAACACCGCAAAGGAGGACGGCAGCGATGGATGACGTGCTGGTGCTGATCGGGGCGGACATCCAGACCAACGACCTGATGGAGCAGGTAGAGGGGGACAGCGTCCGCTCGGAGGTGTTCGGTCGGGTGGAGTCGGTGACCCGGGCGGAGTGGTTCGACGGGGGCCGCGAGGGCATGAAGCCCGCTCTGGTGTTTATCACCCCGGCGGTCAACTACAGTGGTGAGCCGGAGGCCGAGCTGCACGGCGTGCGCTACCGCATCTATCGCACCTACCGGAAGCGGGACACCGATGAGGTGGAGCTGCATCTGGAGGAGAAGGCGGGGGTAGCCCATGGCTAGAATCCGGCTGGACGCCCTGGCGGGTGCCATCGGGGCGGAGCTCTCCAGCTATGGCCAGGAGGTCACGGATGAGGTCAAGCGCGTGGTCAAGGCTGCCGGAGAGGACTGCAAGAAGGACATCCAGCGCCGGAGCCCCAAGCGCAAGGGGGACTACCGAAAAGGGTGGCGCTCTACCGTGGCCTATGAGGGCACAGACGGCATCCGCGTTCAGGTGCACAACAAAACGAAGGGGCAGCTCACCCATCTGCTGGAGAACGGCCACGCCAAAGCCAGCGGGGGCCGGGTGAACGGTACGCCCCACATCCGGCCCGCTGAGCAGGCGGTGGAGCGGGAGCTGCTCCAGAAGCTGGAGGAGGCTCTGCAATGACACAGAAGGAGCTTGCCCAGCGCTTGGCGGCAACAGGGCTGCCGGTAGCCTACCGGGCCTTCCGCACCCGGCAGGCCCCGCCCTTTATCTGCTATCTGTACGTATATGACAGCCAGTTTTTTGCGGACAACGAGATGTACTATTCCACCGGCCACTACCAGGTGGAGCTCTACACCAGCACCAAGGACCTGGCGGCTGAGGCGAAGGTGGAGGCCGCCCTGGACGGGTTGTGCTGGGAGAAGTCAGAGGAGTATATCGATGCCGAGAAGATTTATCAACTGACCTACGAAATTGAGGTGTAACTATGCCTACTAACAAAGCCAACAAGGTCAAATTCGGCCTGAAGAATGTCCACTATGCCATGCTGACCGAAGCCGACGGCGGAGAGGTCACATATGGCACGCCGGTGGCTATCCTCGGCGCGGTCAACTTGTCCATGGACGCCCAGGGAGACACCAGTACGTTTTATGCCGACGATATGGCCTACTATGTCACCTCCGCCAACGACGGCTACAGCGGCGATCTGGAGATCGCCGTGATCCCTGACAGCTTCCGGAAGGACGTGCTTCAGGAGACAGAGGACGATACGGACAAGATCTTGGTGGAGAACGTGAACGCAGAGCCAAAGCCCTTCGCCCTGCTCTTTGAATTCGCCGGCGACCAGAAGGCAGTGCGCCACGTGCTCTACAATTGCGCTGCCACCCGGCCAAGCCTGACCGGCGCCACCACCACAAACACCAAGGAGCCCAGCACGGAGACCATCACCATCACGGCCTCCCCCCTCTCCAGCGGCGTCATCAAGGCAAAGACTACCCCGGATACCCCGGACGAAAAGTACAACGCCTGGTATCAGTCTGTTTGGCAGCAGGGCGCCGCAGCCGGCGGCGGAGGAGGTTAAGTCATGGAGAAGTTTATCCGTATTGACGGCCGGGAAGTGCCCTTTCGGGCCACCGCGGCCGTCCCCAGACTCTACCGCATTAAGTTCGGCCGGGACATCATGCAGGACATGCGTGATTTACAAGCTGCCATAGAGAAATCAGAGAGCGGGGAGCAGCCCATTCCAGTGAAGCTGCTGGAGGTATTCGAGAATGCGGCCTATCTGATGGCCCGTCATGCAGACCCGGATATGAAAGAGCACAGTGTGGAGGAATGGCTGGACACCTTCGGCACCTTCTCTATCTATGAGGTATTCCCGCAGCTGTTGGAGCTTTGGCAGCTTAATAACCTGTCCATCGGAGAAAGCAAAAAAAAACGAACCCAGTAGACCGGGAAATGACCACGGCCCTGTTCTTGCTGCGAGCGGCACAATTGGGTATACCAATCCGGGATCTAGAACTGCTGACCATCGGCATGGTGACCGACATGCTGATCGAGGCGGGGAACGACGATTGCGAGTATGACCGTTTGCCCACGCAGGCGGATTTTGACGGGTTTTAGTGAGGTGACAGCATGGCGCGCAACCGAATTAAGGGCATCACCGTAGAGATTGGCGGCGATACCACAAAACTGGACAAGGCTCTGGCTGGCACTAATAAGCAGCTCTCTGCCACGCAAAAATCACTGAAAGATGTGGAGCGACTGCTTAAACTTGACCCTGGGAACACAGAGCTGTTGGCACAGAAGCAGCAGCTACTTGCGCAGGCAACAGAAAGCACGGCACAGAAGTTGGAGACATTGCGACAAGCGGCACAGAGTGCCGACGCCGCGCTCCAAAGGGGACAGGCATACCAAGAAAAATACGAACCGCTCAAAGCGGAACTGGATGCAGTAGCAGCCTCAATGAAGGGCATGGAGGCAAATGCCGCCGCCATGAATGCCAAATTAGAGGCTGGGCAGATTTCTACCGACCAGTATGATGCCTTCAACCAAAAATTGGAGGAAACCCGCAAGAGATATCAAGAACTCCAGCAAGCGGTCAAAAAACTAGATAAAGAGTTTGCTGGAGCAAAGATAGACCGAGGCCAGTATGATGCCCTCCAGCGCGAGTTAGCGGAGACAGAACGAGAGTTGAAGGACACACAAAAAGCTTTCGATAATTGTGCCAGCGGGATGGACGAGTTCGGCAGGAATGCTGAAAATGTGTCTCAAAAGGCTGGAAAGATTAAAGATGCCTTCGCACCAGTAACGGCAACGATCGGAGGGATAGGAGCGGCCGTGTTGGCTACGGTTCCGGCCACAGAGGAGTTCCGTGCTGACCTCTCGCTCCTAGACAACAACGCTCGTCAGGCGGGGGTAGGTATTGACGCGGCACGCCAGGCATTTATGGATTTCAATACTGTATCCGGTGAAACTGATAGCAGTATCGAAGCCGTATCCAACTTACTCCAGGCTGGATTTACTGAGAGCAATCTGCAAATCGCAGTTGAGGGGCTCGCCAATGCTGCGGCAACATTTCCCGACACCCTAAAGATTGAGAGTTTGGCGGACAGCCTGCAAGAAACACTTGCCACAGGTTCGGCCACAGGACAATTTGGCGAGCTGTTGGACCGTCTTGGATATGGCGCGGAAAACTTCTCTGCAAATCTGGCCCTCTGCAACACAGAATTAGATCAACAGAAGCTGGCTCTGTCTGTGCTTGTAGATGGCCCTCTACGTGGAGCATATGAGGGATGGCGTCAAAATAACGAGGGCCTAGTTCAGAATCGAGAAGCCAGTCTGAAATTACAAACGTCCATTGCAGAACTGGCCGAAAGTGTGCAGCCACTTGTGACTCAATTGACGGAACTAGCGACACAGTTCCTGGATTGGTTTAACGGGCTGGATAGCGGAACTCAAAAAGTAATTGTTGGGATTGCGTTACTGCTGGCGGCGATCAGCCCAGTGGCTGGAGTAGTTGAAACGGTCTCAGGTGTATTATCCAAACTAAGCACGATTACGGGTGGTCTCGGAGGGAAACTGGCTATTGTAGTGGTCGCTATAGGCGTCTTTGTCGCATTGGCGGCCAAGATAGCGTCAGTATGGGATAGCATGTCTGGAGCTGAAAAGGTTATTTCAATTCTTGGATTGGTGGCGTCAGCTGCTATTGCTGCGGCTATTGCTGTGGGTGCCTTCCAGTCAGCCCTTACGCTTGGTATTGCAGCAGCGGCCATTGCGGCAGGTATTGCTGCGATTATGCTCTCAATTAACTCCGCAACAAAACGGGCAAATCAAGCATCGCAAGATCTCCAGAAAGTTGCAGCTTCCGGTGGACGCTCTTCTGCTTATGGAGATATACCTGGTTTAGCTAGTGGCGGCGTAGTGCCGCCCAACGATCCGTTCTTGGCGGTGCTGGGCGACAACAAACGCGAGACCGAGATTGTGGCACCCTATTCTGCTATCAAGCAGGCGGCCGGAGACGCCTTCGACGAGCGGGGCGGTGCTTCTAGAGCAGGCGGTACAGCGATAGCGTATTTGTACCTGGATGGTGTGAAGGTGGGCCGGGCGGTTTATCCCTATATCCAGGGTGAAACTACCCGCTTGGGCACGAAGCTGGTAGGGGGTCGTCGGTAATGGTCACACTTGATAATGTCCAGTACAAAGTAAGGGTAAAAATCAGAAGTTTGAACCGCTCCTTTCGTATCGAAGAGAGTGAACGGAGCGGGGCGGTAAAGTCCGGAGACTATTTCCGGGACATCATTGGGACGTACTATGACTATGAAATGGAAGTAGAGCCGGACCCTTCGGCACCAGAGGACTACGACGCATTCTATGAAATGATCAGCGCCCCGGTAGAATCACATTCCGTTGTTGTACCATACGGTCAGGGGACTATGACATACGATGCCATGGTGAGCACTGGAGATGATACCAAAAGGGACAAAATCAACGGGGTCACCCGCTGGACAGGGTTAAAGGTCAAATTTTCCGCGAAGAAACCCCAAAGGAGGCCGGCATGAGCGCCACGGTTAATAAACTGGTTTATGGAGACTTGACCTTTACGGATGACGAGATCCAAGACGGAGAAGTTTATGACGCCGTGGCCCTGTTGTCCGACGCCCTGGAAATCGGCACCCTCAATGTGGGACTGTATATCAGGGACGAGGAGACGGGCGCGGCCCTGACCGCTTTCCGGCGGAATGAGAAACTGCTGTATTACTACCGGGACAAGCTGCGGGGCACCTATTACATCGAGAGCATCCAGCGTACCGGGAAATACACCTATGAGATCAGCGCCAACAATGCGGTCGCTCTCCTGGAGCAGTCCAATCACCTGGGTGGCATCTACACCGGTCAGGCGGTGGACGAGCTGGTGGCGGAGATCTGCACCATCCCCTACATCATTCAGAGCAAGTTCGCAGGCATTAAGCTATATGGATGGCTGCCTGTCGCTACCCGGCGGGCCAATCTGGCGCAGGTGCTTTTTGCCATCGGAGCCCATGCAAAGACTGACCAGAACGGGGTGCTGCGCATCGAATCCCTGTGGGATGGTGTCTCCAACTCCATCCCGCCGGATCGAATCTTTTGGGGCGATAAGGTCACCTATGAGAGCAAGGTCACCGAGGTGTCGGTGCTGGAGCACCAATATATCAAGGGGACCGAAGAAGCGACGCTGTTCGAGGGGGTAGCTGAGGAGGGCGACATCATCCAGTTCGAGGAGCCGGCCTATGATCTGGTGGCCTCCGGTTTTTCCGTCCAGTCCAGCGGCGCCAACTATGCCGTGCTCTCTGCCGGGACCGGCACCCTCACTGGGAAAAAGTATGTCCATATGACCCGCGATTTGCGGGTGCCAGTGTTAGAGGACGATGTGGACAACGTCATTGAGGTCAAGGAGGCCACCCTGGTCTCACTGACCAACTCGGCGGCCGTGGCCCAGCGGCTGGCTGGATACTATCAGTACATCGAGGCGCTGGACCATGAGGTGGTATACGACGGTGAGCGGCCGGGTGATGTGGTGGCCTTTGAGCACCCTTATGGGGGAGAATCCAAAGGGTGTATCAAGGATACCGCCATTACAATGGGAGGCCGGCTGGTAGCATCTGAGCAGGCTGTCATCGGGTATGTTCCACCCAAGTTCGAGACAGAGGAAGTCCTGGACGAGCGGGTGGTGCTGACCGGGAGCGGCGATTATACCGTGCCAGAGGGAGTATACACCCTTACAGTGGTATGCATCCAGGCTGGGACCGGTGCGCAGGCCGGGTTTGACGGTGAACCAGGCGGAGGAACCCAGCTAATCGTAACAACAAAGGAACAGGATGCTGGTGGATCGTGGTCAGACACACAGGCCGATGGCGGAGAAGGAGGACAAAAGGGGGCTCCAGGCGCTGGCGGAAAGGTCTACCGGGCGACGATTGATGTTGTCCCTGGTCAGGTCATCCATTATGAGTGCGGCACCCCAGGCGTTGGAGGAGCGACGAATGGGGCCGTGGGTGCTGCTGGTGGTGAGACCACGTTCGGGGATTTATCGTCTGCACAGGGGGCCTCGTCTGAGATCGGATACGTGGACCCGGTAACGGAAGAAGAACTTGCAAAGCCGGGAACTGAAGGTGTTGACGGTGCTGCGGGTGGCCGTGGCGGACAGGCATCCAGCCGCGGAGGGGATTATGGAGAGAACGGCGAGGATGTGCCCCCGAACACTGGCGGCCCGGGTGGGCCTCCGTATGGATGGAAGTTTGACGATTATACATCTGAAAATGTACGCATCTATGGTGGTGGAGCAGGCGGTGGAGCCGCCCATGGGAAAGACGGAGAACCCGGCAGCGACAGTCCGACGGCGGTTGGCGGAGCAGGGGCGTCCCCTGATGTACCCAAAACGCCGGACAAAATTGGAGCTGGAGGAAATGGCGGGCACGGCGGTGGCGGTGGCGGTGGGGCCGGAGGACTGTTTGCATCTGCGGAGGCTTATGGCCCGTCAGAATTACCGGCCGGTATCTGGATCACGAAGGACGGCGGATCGGCGGGGAAAGGGTCTCCTGGTTCAAATGGCGGGCCGGGCGGTGTAATCCTGTATTTTGGAGTGAGAAAAAAACTGGTTTCCGGCCCGATCCGGGATAAAAGCGGCCGTGCATTGCTGGATCGGCTTGGCCGTCGGCTAATTGTGTGAGGTGAGAAAATGGAACTGACTCTGGAGGAACGTGTAGCGGCACTTGAGCGGAAATTATCAGCCAGAGAAGCAGCAGAAGAACCAACCGAATACTACACCATGAAATACTCCGGTGAGGAGATTGACGAGTTACTGGACAAGGTTGCAGCGATGTAAGGGAGGTGAGGCCGCGTGACCATCAACGGAAGCGACATCCGCATGATTCGAGGCGACACCGAGCAACTGGTGGTGACCTGCCAGCTCTCCGACGGCACGGAGCGGCCTTTTGAGGAGGGGGACACGGTCACCCTCACCGTGGCCTGGGCCATGGGACCGGAGGTGCTGCAAAAGACAGTGACCTCCTTCCAGGAGGGTGCGGCCTTCGTGCTGCTGAATCATGAGGACACCAACGATCTGACTCCTGGCGAATATGCCTATGATGTGCAGCTCACAGCAAAGGATGGGATGGTGGCCACCATCATCCCGCCCGCCCGGTTCGTATTGGAAGGGGATGTGACCCGTGACTGAGCTACATGGAAGTTTGGGGACACGCGGAGCCCTCAAGGGGCAGCTGGGCGGCACTGCTGGCGGAGGAGGCATCCCCTACCAGATTGGGGCTGGCCTGAAGGTAGAAGAGAACGTGCTGATGGTAGATACCGCCAATGTCGTGGAGGAGGACAACACCAAGCCAGTCACCTCGGCCGCGGTGTATGTGGAGATCGGCAATATTGAGGCCCTGCTGGCCTCACTGTGAAAGGGGCAAAGAGTATGAGTATCCAGACCGAAATTACCAGACTGCAGGGGCTGCGCAACACCCTGCGGGCGGCGTTGGTGGCCCTGGGCCTGGCCCAGTCCGCCGCCGACCTGGAGGACTGTGTCACCGCCGTGGAGGGTATTAAGAACAATGGGGCCGTCTCCGGGGCCATTACCGACGCGGCCACGCCTTATAATGTCCCCGCCGGCTACCACAATGGCCAGGGAACTGTAGGTATTGCCAACACGGAAAAAGAGAAGCTGGTGGCGGGCAATATCAAGAGTGGTGTTACCATCCTGGGCGTGGCTGGCACCTATTCCGGGGAGGCATCTAAGCTGCAGGCCAAGACTGTCACGCCCACCAAGGCCAAGCAGGATATCACCGCCGACGAAGGCTACGACGCCCTGTCCCAAGTCACAGTGGAGGCCATTCCGGCGGAGTACGCCGATGTCTCCGGGGTGACCGCGGCGGCCGGGGATGTCCTGGCCAACAAGGTGTTTGTGGGGGCGGACGGAGCAGAGGCGGCGGGTACCATGCCCAACAACGGGGCGGTGCAGGCATCCATCGACGGCCTGACGCAGACCGAGTACACGGTCCCCGCCGGCTACCACACCGGAACGGGCAAGGTCAGCCTGACAGGCGACATCGAGGAGGCCCTGGCGGCCATTTGATGGGAGGTGTGATATGTGAGTATCCAGGGAGAAATTGGCCGACTGTCCGCCGCTAAGGCAAGTATTGCAGCGTCACTACAGGCTATGGGTGTAGACCCTCCATCAGGCACCACCCTGGAGCAGTATGCCGCCCAGTTAGCCGCTATCGCCGCGGCTGCGCCCTGGCTCTCTCTGACAGGTGGTACCATGACTGGCCCCATTGTCCTGAACGGCCCTCCGACAGACGAAAACCATGCTGCCAACAAGCAGTATGTGGATGGCTTGGTAGGCGACATCAACGCCGCGCTGGACGCCATCAATGGGGAGGTGGTCTGATGGGCACGACTGCGGACAAGCTGGCCTATTTGCAGGGCGCCAAGGAGGCCATCCGGGAGGCCATCGAGAGTCTGGGGGGCACAGTGCCCGATGGGCTCCCCTTCCGTCAATACGCGAGCCGGATCCGTAACCTCGCTATAAATTCCCTGGACGTGCCAGAGGGGGACGTGCAGGTCACCTGCCGGATCAGTCCGACGGGCCAGATTCGGGTGGAGGGCCCATTTGCTTATCCTCTGAGTGACACCTACTATTTGTCACTGGAAGGAGATGAACTGCCGGAATTGGGAAATATGCGCTGCCCGAAAGGTGCAATCATCCAGATCACCCCGCTTTCGGGTGGGGGAAATGTTTATGTGCAGGGTGGGGTGGAGCCACTTGGTACATCCTCTGACGGCGGCCGGGTATACCGGATAACGGGAGATTTCATGATCCAGAGCAGCTGATAAATGGCCCCCTGCGAAAGGCGGGTACATCTCAAATAGATAATTACACTCAACACCTTCTTGGAGACATAAAAAGCCACCCCCGTCAGAGGGGGTGGCATGGACCAATGAAAAGTGAGGGGGTAAAAATATTGATCCACGAAGCCATTATAGCATCCTGGATGAGGATAGGCAAGCCGTACAAGAAAGAAGAAAGGACGAATCAGTATGAAAAAAATCGATTTTGACCGTTATACTCCGGCGATTGCCAGTATTAGTATGAACTATCCTGGCAGCGAAGACAAGGAGACCGAGGACGATGCTTAACAGCCGGGACATTGATCGGCTGCGCCCCGACGTGGCAGCCAACTGCCGCGCCTGGCTGGAGCTGTGCCGCGCGGCGGGGCTTCTGGTGTTGGTCACCGGAACCGTGCGGGATGACGAGTATCAGCGGTATTGTTATGAGCAGGGCACCGCAGCCACGCCGTACCCCAGCTTTCACGGAGAGCGGGCCGGACTGGCCTTCGACTTCTGCCAGAACATCAAGGGACAGGAGTATTCGGATGCCTCGTTCTTTCAGCGGGCCGGAGAGCTGGGGGAGCGGGTGGGCTTTGAGTGGGGCGGCCGATGGCAGAGTTTCCCTGACCGGCCGCATCTCCAGTGGAGCGCCGGCGGCAGGTACACCAGCGCCATGGTGCGGGCGGGCCGCTATCCGCCCACCATGCCATTATATCGACAGGAGGACACCGACATGACGAAAGACGAGATTCAGGCCATGATTGACGCGGCCGTGACGGCGGCGCGGCCCCAGGTCTACACCAGCGTAGAGGAGTGCCCGGAATGGGCCAGGGAGACGGTGCAGAAAGCCGTTGACGAGGGAGTGCTGCGGGGAGACCAGGGCGGCGGACTCCGCCTGACCGACGACAACCTGGTTAACCTTCAGATGCTCCGCAACCTGGGCTTGCTGGACGGGGGCGGGGCCTGATGGACCACATCAACGGCTTCAAGGCCGCCGTAGCCGCTGTCCTGGGCTGCCTGACCGCCCTGTGGGGCTGGTTTGGCTGGCTGGTGGTGGCCTGGGTGGTTTGTATGCTGCTGGACTACGGCACCGGCACCGCGGCCGCCCTGCGGGCGGGGGAGTGGTCGTCCAAGGTGGCCAGGGACGGCTTGTGGCACAAGCTGGGGGCCGTGGTGGCCGTCCTGGTGGCTGCCATCCTGGACGGGGTGATCGGCCTGATCCTCGCCAACATCCCGGCCCTGGAGCTGCCCTTCCGGTATGAGGTGTTTGCTTCTGTTCTGGTCTTGGTCTGGTACATCATGACCGAGCTGGGCAGCATCGTTGAGAATGTCGGCGCCCTGGGCGCCCCCGTGCCCGCCTGGCTGCGCAAGGCCATCGCCGCGCTGGAGTCCACCGTGGACGGAGCAGGGGACAAGCTGGGGAGCGGCCAGGACGACGAAAAGTAAATTGCCAAGCGATTGTGAATATCAACGCCCCCGGGGCCTACGGGCCTCGGGGGCGCTGTGCTTATTTGCTGGTATGATCAAAATCATCGGGAAAGAGTTCTCCGTGTGTACTGCCCAGGCCGAACTCGTGGTGAATCCGCGCCTGGGCCTCCGGGGTGAGCTCGCGCCATACATGTTCCCGGCCATCACAGACCAGGAGGAAATCGGCTTCCCAATAGTTTGTTATGGTGTGATCTCTTCTGCCTTCGTGACCTCCGGGGCGGGCGTTTGTTTATTCGTCATCCTGCGGGTCTTGATCCTTGATTTGAGCTATTAGATCGGCCCGGATGCGTTTCCACATTTCCCGGCTGCTGCTGCCCTCGTCAAAGCTCAGCATTACCGATGTAAGGGCGGTTCTGATGCGGCACATATCCGCACGGCTCATGGTTACGGTTCTCATTTCCTGATTTAACATCTCGTGTTTCCTCCTTGATTCCTCTGCCTTACGCTGTTATAATCAAGGTGGCTGGGGTAAGGCTCCCGGCTCACCTTTTCGGTGTGTGGGGCGGTGGGCTTGGTAGGTTAGCCGCCCCACTTTTTATGCCTTGACCTTGCTGTCCCGCACGATTTTAGCGGCGGCCTCCGGGTCTTTGGCAGTTGACTCAATCAGCTTTGCGATGTTCTCAAGATACTGATTGAGTTCTGCGGTTGTCATTTCGTCCATTCACCTCGCTCCTTTCTGTAAGAGACTTAGGATCTCTGCCTTACGAGTATAGTATAATATATCGCTAGCGAAAATACAATGCGCAAACCCAACAAATATACATCGCTAGTATTGTGCAATAAGTATATCGCTATCGTTTCGGCAATGTGATATGATAGAGCCAATCAAAGGAGGGAGGGAGTCATGCCTGTAACAAAGGCACAGCAAAGGGCTGTAGGAAAATATGAGAAAGAAAACTATGATAAAGTTCTTCTTCGATTGCCAAAAGGAAACAGAGAAAAAATAAAGGCCCACGCCCAGCAGAAGGGCATGAGCTTGAATGCCTATATCGTGGACTTGATCGAGAAGGACATGAGAACAGAGGAGGACACCTAATTACAGGTGTCCTCTTTTTCTGACAAATCGATCCGTCCATGCTCTTTTTCAAAGTCGGCAATATGACGGCGAATTAGCCACTCTATTTCCCGGTTTTTACTGCGCCCATTAAATTCGGCAATGTATTCTAGTTTATCAAGCGTGATACGGTTAATCCGAAGCGTATAGCGGGGCAGGTTGTCTTTCATGGTGGCCTCCTGCAAAAAGTCCTTGACAAAAGTATATGCAGTAGGCTAAACTTTGACTTGGATATGACGCATAAATGACGCAGTATAAATTTATAAAAACCGGGCAGGGGGCTCAACCCCGCCCGGCAAGGAATTACTCTAACATGTCCAACACGGCGTCCTTTAGGTGCAGCGGTGAGAGGCTATACCTATTAAACGCCATGACCATGCGAAAGACCAGTTCCGCATCGGTCGATACGTCCTGGAGAATCTGCACAGGGCCTTGGTGCAAAAGGCCATATACTACGATATCGTAGCTATAGTATGTGCCGATCTCCGGGGCGTATTTCTTTCGCCTGAACATGAAATAGGATATGGGCACGACGATCATCCTTTCTCTTTTTCTACGGGATGTGTCGTGTGTAAAAGGGGGCCCTCTAGCTCGAGCAGGAGGGCCTCGCTTGTTTATGAGAGAGGAAAGATTGTGCCCCCACAATTGCCCCCAAAGCCCCGAGATATGCCCCGAAATCCTGCTAAATAGTGCACGTAGAATATATGAAAAAACAAGACAAAAAACCCTGCAGTCATTGAGACTACAGGGTTTTGTTCTGGTGGAGACGACAGAACTCGAATCTGTGACCCCTTGCGTGTGAAGCAAGTGCTCTACCGGCTGAGCTACGCCTCCATATATTGGTGACCCGTACGGGACTCGAACCCGTGTTACCGCCGTGAAAGGGCGGTGTCTTAACCACTTGACCAACGGGCCAGGTTGCCCAAGCGGGGCGGGATACTCCTGAAGGGAAGTCCCAAAAGACGGCGCGGTGCCGTCTTTTGGGGTCTGGTAGCGGCACCTGGATTTGAACCGGGGACACTGCGGGTATGAACCGCATGCTCTAGCCAACTGAGCTATGCCGCCATTGAAAACCCCCTGTCGGACAGGGCAGGATTCAGTATACGCGATCATTCCCGTTTTGTCAATTGTTTTTTTGAAAAAAATTAGTCGATTTTGTAGCCGACGCCCCAGACGGTCTTGATGAACCGGGGATTGCGGGAGGGCTCGCCCATTTTTTCCCGCAAGCGGCGGATATGAACCATAACCGTATTATTGCGGTCCAGGTATTTCTCCCCCCACACGCTCTCAAAGAGCCGCTCGGCGGAGATGACCTGGCCCCGGTTCTCACAGAGCATCCAGAGAATGTCAAACTCAATGGGGGTGAGGCCCAGCTCCCGGTCGTAGAGGGTACACTCGTGGGTGGCCCGGTTGATGACCAGGCCGTTGAAGTCAATGATGTCCCGGCAGTCGCCGGCCTTGTCAGCCTCGTTGTAGCGGGTGTAGCGGCGCAGCTGGGCTTTGACCCGGGCCATCAGCTCCAGCGGGTTGAAGGGCTTGGTAATGTAGTCGTCCGCGCCGATGGTGAGGCCGGTGATCTTGTCCATGTCCTCCGCCTTGGCGGTGAGCATGAGTACAGGGAAGTGGTGCTCCTTGCGGATTTCCCCGCAGAGGGTAAAGCCGCTGATGTCGGGGAGCATCACGTCCAGGATGGCCAGGTCCAGAGCCTGGTTCCGCACCACGGCCAGCGCCTCGGTGCCGGTACCGCACTTGAACACGGTGCACCCCTCGCTCTTCAAATAGACCTCTACCAGATCGGCAATCTCCGGCTCGTCGTCCACAACCAGAATCCGCGCGTCCATGGTATCCGCCCCCTTTTCCAGGACATTATAGCCAAAGCGGCGGCGGCAAGTCAAGGGTGGGGCGTAATTGTAAGAAAAACATCAGAACTGGCCCGGCCAGGAGACGTGCCCCCGGCCGGGGCTGGTTCAGCCAGAGACGCGGTTGAGTTTCTCTATGTCCAGCGTAGTCTGTACGCTCCGGCCGGACACATCGCTGCTGTAGGTGAGGGAAAAGTTGGTGGCCTCGGAGGTGTAAAACGTGAAGGTGCGGGCGCCGTTGGCGGTGGAGCTGTTTCCGGAGGTGCGGAAATAGATGCCGAGGTCAATGCGCGCCAGGCCGCCGAAGGCGGGCGTGATCTGAAGATAGCCCGGGGCCTCCAGTATGGCTGACACGGAGTAGGAGACCCGGTAGTAGCCCGGCTGGAGCCGAAGCTGCTGGGTGCCGCTCAGTGTGATATTGCCTGTGGGGTCATTCAGCAGCTCATAGAGCGGAATCTGTCCGTTGTTGGGGACGGATCGTACATCGGAGTAGTAGGAAGCAAAGACATCCTCACCCGGTCCACCCGCAGGACCAGTGGGGCCAGTGGCGCCGGGCGTCCCTTGCGGGCCTGTCGGTCCGGCGGCGCCCTGGGGCCCCTGTGGCCCGGTGGCTCCGGCTGGGCCGGGAAGTCCCTGCGGCCCGGTGGGGCCGTCCATGCCCCGGATACCCTGAGGGCCGGTGGGCCCGGTGGCCCCTGCCGCCCCCCGCGGGCCTGTTGGTCCGGCGGCGCCCTGGGGACCCTGGGGCCCGGTGGCTCCGGCTGGGCCGGGAAGTCCCTGCGGCCCAGTGGGGCCGTCCATGCCCCGGATACCCTGAGGGCCGGTAGGCCCAGGCACACCCTGGAGACCTTGGCCTCCGGCAGGGCCCTGCGGCCCCGTGGTTCCAGAGGGCCCGGTGGGGCCCTGCGCTCCGGCGGCGCCCTGGGGGCCCGTCGGTCCCCGCTCCCCCTGCGGCCCGGTTGGCCCGGTGGGGCCTGTGGGCCCGGACGGGGAGGGCGGACAGGGCGGATATGGGGGGCAGGGCGGCGGACAGCCGCAGGGGTCAAAACAGTATTTCATGACAATTACCTCCCGGGCCATTCTATGCTGTGACCCACCCCGCCGCCAAAGGCGGCTAGTGACTTTTCTGAAAAAGGGTGGTACAATCATTTTTAGTATAAATGGAGGCATCCTATGAATGAGTTTGACGCCCTGCTGGCCCGGGCGGTGGAGCAGGCCAGAGCCCTCGGTATCCCGGTGTCGGCCCGCATCTCCCCCCGCGTGGCGGTCAACCGCCGGGCAGTGACCCGGTTCGGCTGCTGTATCCGGCGGGGCGGGGAGTATGTGATTGAGCTGTCCGAGCGGCTGCTGGAGGCGGAGGAGCGGGCGTGTATGCAGACCCTGGCCCACGAAGTGCTCCACACCTGCCCCGGCTGCCGCAACCATGGGGCCCTCTGGAAGGAGTACGCCGCGCGGATGAATGGGGCCTACGGCTATGCCATCTCCCGTACCGGCACCTGTGAGGCGCTGGGGGTGGCGGATGTGCGGCCGGTGCGCTACCGGCTGGTGTGCGAACGCTGCGGGCAGGAGTTTTGCCGGAGCCGCCGCTCCCCGCTGGTGGATCACCCGGAGCGGTACCGCTGCCGGTGCGGTGGCGTGCTGCGCCGCAGCAACTGAACCTGTCTGGAGAAGGTGTTCCCAACGGAAAAGAAAAATAAGAAGGCCCTGTTCAATCGTATTTTCTCCATCGCCGGCCTGTCCATCGGCGGCGCGATTCTGGCGGGGCTCATCGTGTATGTGGCCCGTACTATGGATGTGCGGGCCCTGCTGGCCTCCATCCAGCCCCTGTGGCTGCTGGGGGCAGCCCTGTGCGTCCCCCTCAGCGAAAGCGTGGACGCGCTGATCTTTTACGGTATGGGCCGCTCGGCGGGCTGTCCCGTCAAGTTGGCGGGCTGCTTTGATGCGGCCTATATTGGGGAGTTTTACTACAAGCTGGGCCCCGCCGGCGCGCCGGTGCAGCTCAAGCTGATGTACGATGCGGGCATGAGCGCCACCTACACCGCCTCCATCTACACCTGGAAGGCAGTGGCCAACACCATGGTTTACACCGGCTATGCAGTGGCCGCCCTGGCCTATGAGCTGTTCTGGCGGCGGGAGGGGCTGGGCCCCGCCGTGGCGGGGGCGGGGGCGCTGATTGCCCTCTACGTGTTTCTGTGCGGGCTGGCCCTCTTTACCGCCGTGCGGCCGGAGCCTATTCAGCGTCTGATCCGCCGCATCCTCACCTTCCTCGCCCGCCACTGGAAGGTGATGGCCAGGGAGGGCATGGTGGACAAGGGCATGGAAAAGGTGGACGAGTTCTGCGCACAGCTCCGCGCCCTCAAGGGCAACCGCCGGATGCTGGCGGGCCTGTTCGCGGGCATGTTTGTGGAGCTGACGGCCCTGTTTGCCATTCCCTTCTTCCTCTACCGGGGGCTGGGTCTGACAGGGGGCTCCTTCTGGGAGCTGGTGCTGGTCCAGTGCCTGGTGCTGGTGCTCTCCCGCATCATCATGCTCCCAGGCAACGCCGGCGGCGCGGAGGGGAGCTTCTACCTGTTCATGGGCCCCCTGTTCGGCCGGCATCTGGCGGTGGGGCTGGTGCTGTGGCGCTTTGCCGCCTTTCTGGAGGTTCTGCTGCTGGGCGGAGCCTGGTCGGTGCTCCGCTTTGCGCAGCGCTCGGCGGCCGGACACGGGACATAGGAGGAGAACGTCTTGGATGGAAAATATACCCGCCTTAAGCTGAAAATGCTGCTGCTTGTGGTGCTGGGCACCCTGATCGCGGGGGGCGTGGGCATCTTTCTGCTGGAGGTGGTGGTGGATGGGGTGCTCCAGGACCCCTTCGCCCGCTTTTTCCTCTGGGCGGCCACCACCCTGTTCGGCCAGAGCCCGGAGGGGGCGGCGGAGCTCTACCAGCGCTATATCCGCAACAACAAGCAGGAGATCCTCACCCTGGGTACCATGCTGCTGATGCTCATCGCCTTCTACCTGGCCATGGGCCGGTTTACCCGCTGGCTGGACGACATCCGCTCGGCCACCCGCCGGCTGGTGGAGGCCCAGGCGGAGCCGGTGGAGCTGCCCCGGGAGCTGGCCCCCATCCAAGAGGATCTGAATGCCATCCAGCGGCAGCTCCGGGCGCGGGAGGCGGCGGCCAGGGAGAGCGAGCAGCGCAAGGGGGATCTGGTGGCCTTCCTGGCCCACGATCTCAAGACCCCGCTGACCTCGGTGGTGGGCTACCTCACCCTGCTGCGGGACGACCCCGGCCTGGACGCCGCCCAGCGGGCCAAGTTCACCGGCATCGCCCTGGACAAGGCCCGGAGGCTGGAGGAGCTGCTGGGGGAGTTTTTCGACATCACCCGGATGGATCTGGACAGCGGGCCGGGGGAGCGCCAGCCCATCCAGCTGTCCATGCTGCTGGAGCAGCTCGCCGACGAGTTCTACCCCCTCTTTGCGGAGAAGCAGCTCCGGTGCACGGTGGAAATTCAGCACCACCTAGTGGTGCTGGGAGACCCGGACAAACTTGCCCGGGTCTTTGATAACGTGCTGCGCAACGCCGTCAGCTACTCCACCCCCGGCGGCCGGGTGGACATTCAGGCCAAAACCGTAGGGCGTCAGGCGGAGATCACCATCCGAAACGAGGGGCTGGAGATCCCCGAGGGGGAGCTGGCCAACATCTTCCAGAAGTTCTACCGGCTGGACGCCGCCCGCTCCTCCCGCACCGGCGGGGCCGGGCTGGGGCTGGCCATCGCCAAGGAGATCGTGGAGAGCCACGGAGGGAACATCCGCTGCGAGAGCAACGGGCGGCTTACCAGCTTCGTCATCTCTCTGCCACTTTATAAGGAGGTGCGCCATGTCTTTAAACGAAACCGCGCTGGCCTGTCTGAACCGAAATAGGCTGCTCTACTTAAACATGCTGGAGGTGCTGCGACGGGGCTCGGCGGAGCTGCTTTGGGCCGGGGAGGGCGGGGTGCTGCTCTATGACCGGGGGTCGGGGGCCTACATGCTTACCGCCCGGGACCGGGCCACCCTGGATGGGATGCTCCCCCTGCTGCCTGCGGACTGTGACCTGCTGGTGGGCCACGACCTCTGGTACCGGGACGAGCTGGCCGGCCGCTTCGGCCTGTGGAAGGAGGAGCTGTGCGTCCAGGCCGCCTGGATGGCTCCGGAGCCGCCGGAGGCGCCGGCTTTCGGCGGGGAGCTGCGCCTTTTGGGGGAGGAGTGGGCCCCCTACGTCTGTGAGCACTACAGCAAGAGCGATATCGGCGGCCTGGAGCACATCCGGCAGGCCATCGGCGCCGGTATGCTGGGGGCCTTCGTGGACGGGACGCTGGCGGGCTTCGCGGGCTTCCACGGCGAGGGCTCCATCGGCCTTCTGGAGGTGCTGCCCGCCTACCGCCGCCGGGGCCTGGGGGAAGCGCTGCTCCGGGGGGCGGTGCGGCTGGCGCTGGAGCGGGGGCAGTATGCCTTTGGCCAGGTGCTTATCGACAACGCCCCCTCCCTGGCCCTCCAGAAAAAGGTGGGCATGACGGTCGCCCGGGAACCGCTCTTCTGGCTGTTTCGCAGATAAAGAGCCATTTGGACCGGCCGGAAGCGTTCAACAGACCTTTTTGACGGGCACCGGCCCCGGCGCTTTTCGAAAGCGCCGGGGCCGGTCTGGTCAGATGGCGTGGTAGTCCTGGAGCAGCTTCTCCAGGTCGGTGCCATGGAGCTTTTTGAGTACCGCCTTGAGGGCAAGGCGCTCGGCCGGGTTCAGCCCCAGCTCGGTGAGCTTGCGGCCGTCCCGAAGCTGGACAGAGGCGTTGATCAGATCCCGCACGTCGTAGGTGGAGCCCCACACCTCGGGCACGCCCCGGTCGATGTCCAGCAGGGTGTAGACCGCCTCCATACCGGTGCGCATGGAGTACTCGGTGGTAAAGATGGTGTCCCGCTCCGTCTCGGCGAACTGCCCCAGGAAGGCGAAGTTCACCGCCCCGTCGGGGACGACGCGGGGCCGGTCCCCGGCGGCACGGGGCAGGAAGAAGGCGGTGATGTAGGGCATCATGCAGGGGACGGTATTGGCGCTGTGGGCGGCCAGCTCCGCAATCTCCTCCTCGGGCACCCCCATGTGGTAGAGCCACTCCATGCAGATCTCCCGCCCGGTGCACTCCCGCATGGGCTTTTTCACAAAGTTGCCCGGCTTGTCGCTGAACAGGCCGTAGATCCACCCAACGAGCTGCCCCCTGGGCTGGTCGCGGAACTGGGGCTGGCGGTTGAAGGTCCAGCTCAGCAGCCAGTTGGAGTCCCTGGCGGTGACGATGCCGCCGGTGACCACCTTCCCGGAGAAGGGGTCCCGCTGGCAGATGCGCTGGACATAGGGGGGAATTTTGTCGTCAAGGGTGGTGACGGTGGCGCTCATCCAGTTGCTCAACTCCGGCTGGGAGCAGAACTTGTCCGGCCGGCCGAAGGCGGGGTCCCGCGCGGCGATGCGCCGCCACATGTCCCAGCCGCCGCCGGGCTTCAGCTCCGGCCGGAAGGGGGCAGGGGAATCCTGGGAACCCAGGGCGGAATTCTCCACGCAGCCGCCGGGAGTGAGGAAAACCAGGTCGTTTTCCGTCAGATCAATGTGCTCCTCTGCCCCGTCCCGCAGCAGCACCAGGCGGCTGGCCTGCTTGCGGCCGGGCCGGAGGTCGAACTCCACGTCCACCACCCTGGTGTTGAAGTGGAACTGGACGCCATGCTCCTCCAGGTACTTGAGCATGGGGAGGATCATGGACTCATACTGGTTGTAGCGGGTGAAGCGCAGGGCGGTGAAGTCGGGCAGGCCCCCCACGTGGTGGATGAAGCGCTTGAGGTAGAGCTTCATCTCCAGGGCGGAGTGCCAGTTCTCAAAGGCGAACATGGTGCGCCAGTAGAGCCAGAAGTTGGACTCCAGCACCGCACTGCTGAACACGTCCGTGATGCGCTTGTCGTACAGGGCCTCGTCGGGGGTGAAGAACAGCTTCATGATCTCCATGGCGCCCTGATCGCTCAGGCCGAACTTGCCGTCGGTGTGGGCGTCCTCCCCCCGGTTGACCGTGGCCCGCATGAGGGAGTAGTTGGGATCCCGCTTGTTGAGCCAGTAGTACTCGTCCAGGACGGACACGCCCTCGGTCTCGATGGACGGGATGGAGCGGAACAAATCCCACATGACCTCGAAGTGGTTGTCCATCTCCCGGCCGCCCCGCATGACATAGCCCAGTCCCTCGTAGTGCCAGCCGTCGCAGGCGCCGCCGGCGATGGGCTCCTTCTCCAGGATGTGGATGTTCCGGCCGGGCATCTGCCCGTCCCGCACCAGATAGCAGGCCGCCGTCAGGGCCGCCAGGCCGGAGCCCACCAGATAGGCCGATTTATGCTCCACGCCCTCCGGCTTCACCGGGCGGGCAAAGGCCTCGTAATTGCCGCTGGAATAATACATGAAAATGCCTCCGTTTCATAGCGTTGCTTTGGATTCTGGGGCCAGTATAGCCCCTCCGGAACGGCGGCGCAATCAGCAGAGGGGCCCCGGTGATGGAAGTTTCATCACCGGGGCCCCTCTGTCTCAATTTTGATCAAACGGGCCCGCCTGATGGGCGGAATCCGCCCGCAGGCGCTCCAGCGCCTGGGCAAAGCTGCCCGAAACCACCAGCTCTACCCGGCGGGCCAGCTCCGCCGGCTCTCCCTTCATGCCGGTGCGGATCCAGTCCAGAACCAGCCCCACAAAGGCGTACTTGTAGAAGTCGGCCAGAAAGGCCTTGTCCTCCTCCCGCACCTCTCCCCGGGGGTCCAGCTCCTCCACCACGCCCATGAGCAGGCCGTGGGTGACCTGAAAGAGAAAGGTCTCCACCTGCTCCCGGCGGACGGAGCGGTAGACGTTGAGGATAAAGGGCCTGTTGTCGATCAGCCCGTCCAGAATCCGGCGGAACCCCTCCTGCCAGGTGGTATAGGTGCGCTTGCCATCCAGTATCCGCCGGGCGTCCTCCTGGCAGGCCCACTCCACCAGGTCGTAGATGTCCCGGAAGTGGTAGTAGAAGGTCATGCGGTTGATGCCGCAGTCCTCGGCGATGTCGGTGACGGTGATCTTGTCCAGCGGCCGCTCCAGCAGCAGCTTCTTGAGGGAGGCCTCCAGGGCCCGCTTGGTCACCTGGCTCATGGCTCACCTCTGGTCCAGCGGCACAAAGGCGCGCATGGGGGCCACCGCCTTGTAGGCCGGGCGGATGATGCGGTTGGCGGGCTGGCAGACCTCCTCGATGCGGTGGGCGCACCAGCCCACCATCCGGGCCACGGCGAACAGGGGGGTGTAGAGCTCCATGGGTATGCCCATCATCTTGTAAACCAGTCCGGAGAAGAGATCCACGTTGGCGCACACCACCTTCTCCTCCCCCTTGACGGTGCGCAGCACCTCGGGGGTGAGGCGCTCCACCCGCTCAAAGAGCTCAAACTCGTCCAGCATGCCCTTGGTCTCGGCCAGGCTGCGGGCAAACCGCTTGAGGAGGACGGCCCGGGGGTCGGACAGGGTGTAGATGGCGTGGCCCATGCCGTAGATGAGGCCCGAGCGGTCTCCCGCCTCCTTCCGCAGCAGGCGGCCCAGGTAGTCCCGCACCGCGTCGTCGTCCGTCCAGTCGGACACCTCGGCCTCGATGTGTCCGAACATCTCCATGACCTTCTTGTTGGCGCCGCCGTGGCGGGGACCCTTCAGGGAGCCCACCGCCGCCGCGATGGAGGAATAGATGTCGGTGCCGGAGGAGGAGAGCACCCGGCAGGCAAAGGCGGAGTTGTTGCCGCCGCCGTGCTCGGCGTGGAGCACCAGGCACAGATCCAGCAGCCGGGCCTCCTCGTCGGTGTACCGGTTGTCGTGGCGCACGGAGTAGAGGAAGTTCTGCGCCACGCTCAGCCCCTCCTGGGGCCGGTGGAGGTAGAGGGACTCGTTGTCGTAGTAGTGCCGCTTGGCCGCGAAGGCGTGGGCCACGATCACCGGTACGCGGGCAATGAGCTCCACCGCCTGCCGGAGCTGGTTGGGCAGGGACATGTCATCGGGCCGCCCGTCATAGGAATAGAGGGCCAGCACCGAGCGGGCCAGCTTATTCATCACATCGGGGCTGGGGGCCTTGAGGATCATGTCCTCGGTGAACATGGGAGGCAGGGCCCGGTGGGCGGAGAGCAGTCCCTCGAAGGCGGTGAGCTGGGCCCGGGTGGGCAGGGCGCCGAAGAGAAGCAGGTAGGCGGTCTCCTCAAAGCCGAAGCGGCCCTCACTGACAAAGCCGTTGATCAGCTCCTCCACGTCGATACCACGGTACACCAGCTTGCCGGGGGCGGGAATCCGCTCGCCGTCCTGGACGTAATAGCCCATGACGTTGCCGATCTGGGTCACCCCGGCCATGACGCCGGTGCCGTCGGCGTTGCGCAGGCCCCGCTTGACGCGGTAGCGCTCATAAAAGGCCGGGTCGATCTGGTTATGCTTCTGGTACTCCGCGCATAGACTTTCAATAAAGTCGGCGGAGGCGTCCCTGACCGCATGGTCCATATGCAACAGCTCCTCTGTCTGGTTTCATTTGTCCCATATTGTATTCTCTTTTCATCAAACAGTCAATCTGAAAAAAGCAAGGACGGGCGAAATCTGAATGATGCTGAAACAAAACTTGCAAAAAGGAGGGGGCGGAGGGGGAATGAAGCAGGTGGTGGCCACCGCCCTGGTGCTGCTGCTCACCCTGTTTCTGTTGCCGCTGCTCCTGCTGGGGGAGGAGCCGCTTGCCGGGCCGTCCCAGCCCCCCGCCGCCACCGGCACCCTGCCCATCGACCGCACCGTGGTCACCCCCGGCCAGACGGCGGACGGCCGGGTACAGGTGCGGGTGGCCCTGGGGGACGGGGAGGTGCTCACCCTGCCGCTGGACAAGTACCTGTGGCGGGTGGTGGCGGCGGAGATGCCCGCCTCCTTTGAGCCGGAGGCCCTCAAGGCCCAGACGGTGGCCGCCCGCACCTACACCCTCTCCAAGATGGAGCGCACCGTGGAGGCCCACCCGGACGCCGACGTGTGCACGGACATCACCTGCTGCCAGGCCTACATCGACCCGGCGGACGCCGCCGCCAACTGGGGGGAGAACGCCCAGACCTACACCGACAAGATCGCCGCCGCCGTGGCGGATACCGACGGCATGGCGGCCCTCTTCCAGGGCCAGCCCATCCAGGCGGTGTTCTTCTCCTCCGCCGCCGGAAGGACGGTGGACGCGGTGGAAGTGTGGGGTAACGCGGTGCCCTACCTCACCAGCGTGGACAGCCCCGAGGGGGACGAGGTGCCCAACTACCACTCCACCGTCACGGTGCCCCTGGACGAGTTCAAAAGCAAGCTGCTGGCCCAGTACCCGCAGGCCGATCTGTCCGGCGAGCCGGCGGGCTGGTTTGCCAACCTTGTCCCCAATTCCGCCGGCGGGGTGGAGACGGTGGACATCGGCGGCACCACCGTGGGCGGTGGAAGCCTGCGCACCCTGTTCGGCCTGCGCTCCACCAGCTTCACGGTCTCCGCCTCGGCGGATGGGGTCACCTTCTCCGTCACCGGCTACGGCCACGGCGTGGGCATGAGCCAGTACGGCGCCAACGCCCTGGCCAAGGAGGGGAAGAGCTACGACGAGATTTTGAAGTGGTATTACACCGGCATCGACGTGGCCCCCTATACGCCCCAGAGGTGACAGGCGGCCCCGGCGGCACACATGCCGCCGGGGCCGCCTGAGGTTATCGATAAACCCTCCTGCCGAAGATTTCGGAGGGAAGGATAGTGTGAAAGGGAACCGTCAGGGTTCCCTTTCGCGTTGGATCAAAATAACTGTTTGAAACTTTTCTGAAGTTTCAAACAGTTTGGCAGCCTGTCGAAAAGACTTTTTCGACAGGCTGAGGCGGCCCCGGCGGCACACATGCCGCCGGGGCCGCTGCGTCAGAAAGAGAGGCCGCGGGCTTCCTCATAGGCGGTGAGCCACGGGGGGCTGTTGGCGGAGTCGTAGCCGGTGGGGAGGATGCCGGCGCTGCCGACAAAGCTGCCGCCGGCGTCATAGACGTATTCCATATAGCCGTAGTCCTCAAGGCTGCCGCCGATCACGATGTCGTGGGCGGAGCCGTCGGAGGCGGTATAGGAATAGACATACGGCTCCGCCTCCGAGAATTGCCCGGTGATGTCCAGCTCCTCCCCGGTTTCTGTGGTGAAATAGACGCTGCCGCCGCGCACAGTGAGGAGATCAGGCTCCTCCCTTACCGGAAAGCACACGTTCTCCTGGGATGGTGCAACCGTTGCTCCGGCGTCCGGTTCGTTCCAGTTTACGCTGTCGGTTGATGTAAACGCTCCGCCGGAGAGCAGCGGGATGGAGCCCAGCGCGCCGGAGGCGGCCAGGGCGCCCGCAGTGAGGGCGGCGGCCACGGCAGCGGCGGCGACGAGGATGCGGATGGGGCGTCTGGGTTTGGTGGTCATGGCAGTTACCTCCGATTCGGTATGGGAGCAGCGGGAGGCCAGGGCGCGCCGCTGCTCCTCCACCCGGTTGAGGGGGGGGCAGGTCTGGGCCAGGACTTGCTCAAAAGTCCTCTGATAGAGCTTCTTCATAGCCGAGTTCCTCCAGCTTCTTCCTGAGTTGTTGTTTGGCCCGGTAGAGCCGGGCGGAGAGCGCCGGGGCGGTGGTGCGGAACTGGCGGGCCAGCTCGGCCACCGTGAACCCCTCGTAATAGCGCAGGTGGAGCAGGGCCCGGCTGTCGGGGGACAGCGCCCCCAGGGCGGCAAACAGGCCGGCCTCCTCCGGCGTCTCGAAGGTCAGCCGCTCCAGGGCCGTGTCGTCGTTCTCCCGCCGCCTGCGCCAGGGGGAGGTAAGCAGATCCCGGCAGCGGTTGACCGCCACCCGGGCCAGCCAGGGGCGCTCCTTCCCTGGGGCAGGGGGCTTCTCCAGCAGGGTGAGAAACACCTCCTGGCACACATCCTCCGCGTCCTGAGGCGAGCGGGTATAGCTGAGGGCCAGGCCGTACACCATGGGACGGTATTGGTCGAATAGGGGAAGAAATTCCGCTTCGGTCATCCCGGAGCCTCCCTTCGTCGTTTGTGGCCACATCAATAAGACGGCGGGGCGGGGGCGGATCTGACGGCCCCGGCGGGATTTTTCGGGAAAACCGCATTGTAAACCGGCCCGTCCTTTGTTATAATACCATATTGGGACGGAGCGCACCGCCTGATCCCTAATCTGTTGTAAAGTGAGAGATCGCACATGAACACACGCTATGACGTTGCCATCATCGGCTGCGGCGAGGCCGGCATCTTCGCGGGCTATGAGCTGATGCACCGCAACCCGGGCCTCAAGGTGGTCACCCTGGATCAGGGGGCCGACATCTATACCCGGAGCTGCCCCATCGTGGCGGGCAAGGTGAAGGAGTGCATCCACTGCAAGGTGTGTGACACCATGTGCGGCTTCGGCGGGGCGGGCGCCTTCTCCGACGGCAAGTACAATTTCACCACCGCCTTCGGCGGCTGGCTCACCGACTTCATGCCCAAGCGGGAGGTCATGGAGCTCATCGACTACGTGGACTCCATCAACATGAGGCACGGGGCCACCGACCAGGTGTTCTCCACCGAGACCCCCGCCGCCCAGGCACTGGAGAAGAAGGCCCTGGAGTATGACCTCCACCTGCTCCAGGCCCGGTGCAAGCACCTGGGCACCGAGAACAACCTCAAGATTCTCCAGAGCATCTATGAGGAGGTGCGCCAGGGCGTCGAGTTCCGGTTCCGCACCGCCGTCACCAAAATTGAGAACCTGGGGAAGGAGGGCTACCGCCTCATCACCGACAAGGGGGACGAGGTGGACTGCACTTGGCTCATCGCCGGACCCGGCCGCTCCGGCGCGGAGTGGTTCTCCAACCAGTGCAAGGAGCTGGGCATCCAGCTCATCAACAACCAGGTGGACATCGGCGTGCGGGTGGAGCTGCCCGCCAAGGTGTTCGAGCACATCACCGACGTGGTGTACGAGTCCAAGCTGGTCTACCGTACCAAGCAGTACGGCGACCAGGTGCGCACCTTCTGCATGAACCCCTACGGCCACGTGGTGGCTGAGAACGTGGAGGGCATCAACACCGTCAACGGCCACTCCTACTCCGATCCCAAGCTGCGCAGCGAGAACACCAACTTCGCCCTGCTGGTGTCCAACCGCTTCACCTCCCCCTTCAACGAGCCCTACCGCTACGGCAAGCACATCGCCTCCCTCAGCAACATGCTGGCCGGCGGCGTGCTGGTGCAGCGCTTCGGCGATCTGGTCAGCGGCATCCGCACCAACGAGCACCGCATGAGCAAGTCCTTCGTCCACCCCACCCTCACCGCCGCCGTGCCCGGCGACCTGTCCCTGGCCCTGCCCAAGCGGCAGCTAGACGACATCATTGAGATGATCTACCAGCTCGACAAGCTGGCCCCCGGCACCGCCAACTACGACACCCTGCTCTACGGCGCGGAGGTCAAGTTCTACTCCGCCCGGCTGGCCCTGTCCAACGAGCTGGAGACCGCCCTGCCCGGCTTCTTCGCCGTGGGCGACGGCGCGGGCGTGACCCGCGGCCTAGCCCAGGCGGGCGCGTCGGGCGTGAAGGTCGCCCAAGTGATTTCGGAGCGGCTGAAGTAAGCCCCGCCGGCACCCACCCGATTCGGAGTGCTCGAAGCAGATTTGACATCTCCAGAGAACGGCCGCCGCAGGCGGCCCCTGCCCGCCGGCAGCCCAGCGCAAGCGGGTGCCGGTGGGAGCGGAGGAGCAAGGGAGCGGACGCAGGTTTTGCCGTCAGGCGGAACCGGAGTCAAGCGGACTTTGCGACGACGCGGCCCAGGCGGGCGCGTCGGGGGTGAAGGTGGCCCAGGTGATTTCGGAGCGGCTGAAGTAAGCCCTGCCGGCACCCACCCGATTCGGAGTGCCTGAAATAAGCGTGCGTTCAAGTGCGGCGCCCTCCCCTGCGGGGGAGAGCGCCGCCTTTCTGCACCCCTCTGCCGCCGGTGCATAGAATGGCCTGAACGGAAACAGACAGGGGGACGGGTATATGGACGACCGGATACAGGAGCTGCTGGAGCGGGCGCGGGAGACCGCCGCCACCGCCGGGGAGTACGCCGGACAGATGGTGGACACGGCCCGGCTGCGGGGAAGGCTGTTCGCCCTTCGGACGGACATCAACGGCCTGCTCCATACGGCGGGGCGGCTGGTGTACGACGCTCACCGGGGCAGCACGGGCGGAGAGGACGCGCTGGAGCAGGTGTTCTCGGAGCTGGACCACAAGGAGGCCGCGGCGGCCGAGCTGCGGAGCCGGCTCGAGCGCCTCCGGCAGGAGAAGCCGCTCTAGCCGCGGGGAGGCGGGACCCGGACGGGTCCCGCTTTTTTGCGGCTTTTTCGGAAAGGGGGCGGGAAGTTGCCCTTTTTCATTGCTTTTTTGGCGGGCGGGGTGTAAAATACCATGTAATCCTTGCGGCCGCAGCGCTTGCGGCGAACCGTCAGACCGTATTTCGGGCCCGTCCGGGCCGCTTATTACAAATAAGGAGGACAAGCTTTATGAACTACACGTTTGCCCAATACCAGGAGAGCGCGGACTACATCCGCAGCCAGATCGGCGGCTTTGCCCCCAAGGTGGCCATGATCCTGGGTTCCGGCCTGGGCTACATGGGCGATATTGTGGAAAACCCCATTGCCGTGCCTTATCAGAATATCCCCCATTTCAAGGTGTCCACCGCCCCCGGCCACAAGGGTCAGCTGGTGTTCGGCACCCTGGAGGGGCAGAAGGTGGCTGTTATGCAGGGCCGTATGCACCACTACGAGGGCTACTCCTATGAGGAGGTGTCCTACGCGGTGCGGGTGCTCCGCCTGCTGGGCTGCGATACCCTGATCGTCACCAACGCCGCCGGCTGCGTCAACCTGGACTGGAAGGCGGGCGATCTGATGCTTATTGCAGACCACATCAAGTTCTTCATGGAGTCCCCCCTGCGGGGTGAGAACCTGCCCGAGTTCGGCGTGCGCTTCCCCGACGCCTCCCACCTCTACACCCCCGCCCTGCGGGAGATGGCCCGCCAGACCGCCAGGGAGCTGGGCATCGGGCTGCGGGAGGGCGTCTACATGTACTTCCCCGGCCCCCAGTACGAGACTCCGGCGGAGGTGCGGGCCGCCCGGGTGCTGGGCGCCGACGCAGCGGGCATGTCCACCGCGCCGGAGGTCATCACCGCCGGCCACTGTGGCATGCGGGTGCTGGGCTTTACCCTCCTGTCCAACATGGGCGCCGGTATTCTGGACCAGCCCCTCTCCGAGCAGGAGGTGCTGGATGCGGCGGCGGCCTGCCGGGACAAGTTCTCCCGCCTCGTGCTGGCCTGCCTGAAAAAGATTGACTAAAAGGAGCCTGCCATGTCTATTCTGATCCATAACTGCACCGCCGTCCTCATGGACGAGGCGGGCACCGTCCTCCCCAACGCCTATGTGGTGGTGGAGGGGACGAAGATCCGCTCCGTCAGCACCCAGCGCCCCTGGGGCTCCTTTGAGGAGCAGATCGACGGCCGGGGCAACGTGCTCATGCCCGGCTTTGTCAACGCCCACAGCCACGTGCCCATGACCGCCATGCGGGGCTACGGCGACGGCAACAACCTCCAGGACTGGCTGCACAACTACATCTTCCCGGTGGAGGCCCGCTGGGACGACCGGGCCATCCGGGCCTGTACCGACCTGGGCCTGGCGGAGATGATCGCCTCCGGCGTCACCACCATCGCGGACATGTATGGCCACACCGACGCGGTGGCCCAGGAGGTGGCGGCCTCCGGCATCAGCGCCAACCTGTGCTGCGGCGGCGTGCAGTTCACCGACACCTTCGACCCCGCCACCCACCACGACTGTGTGGTGCAGCGGGAGCTGACCGAGAAGTGGCACGGCTACAACGACGGGCAGATTTTGGTGGACGCCTCGATCCACGGCGAGTACACCTCCCACCACCCGCTCTGGCAGTGGATGGCGGACTACGCCCGGGAGCACGGCCTGGGTATGCACGTGCACATCTCCGAGACCCGCACCGAGCATGCCGAGTGCCTGGCCCGCCACGGCAAGACTCCCATTCAGGTGCTCAACGACTACGGCGTGTGGGACGTGCGGGCCATCGCCGCCCACTGCGTCTGGACCACCCCGGAGGACTGGTCCGTTATGGCGTCCAAGGGGGTTTCGGCCATCCACAATCCCATGAGCAACCTCAAGCTGGGCAGCGGCATCGCCCCCGTCCCCGCCATGGGCAAGGCCGGTGTCAACGTTTGCCTGGGCACCGACGGCGTGTCCTCCAACAACTGCACCGACTTCTTCGGGGACATGAAGCTGGCCGCCATTCTCCACAACGGGGCCAACTGCGACCCCCTGGCCCTGCTGCCCATCGACGCCCTGCGCATGGCCACCGTCAACGGCGGCAAGGCCCTGGGTCGGCTCACTGGCCGGATTGAGGGGGGCTACGACGCCGACCTCATTCTGGTGGATTTCTCCCACCTGAACCTCACCCCCTGCCACAGCGTGATTTCCAACCTGGCATATGCCGCCCACGGCAGCGACGTGTGCATGAATATGGCCCGCGGAAAGGTCATATACAGAGATGGGGACTTCCTCACCATCGACATTGACCGGGTGAAGCGGGAAGTGGCGGACTACGCCCTGCCCCTGCTGTTTGAAACGAAATAAGGGGGCCTAGCATTGTCCAATCAGCAAAAAAAGAATACCTTTTACGGCGCGGCCGCTATCCTGACGGTGAGCACCATTCTGGTCAAGATTATCGGCGCCATCTTCAAGATCCCGCTTATCGCCATACTGCCCGAGGAGGCCTACGGCGATTTCAACGGCGCGTATAACATCTACTCCTTCTTCCTCACCATCTCCACGGCGGGCCTGCCTGTTGCCTTGTCCAAGACGGTGTCGGAGTGCCATACTCTGGGCCGGGAGAACCAGAAGCACCGGGTCTTCCGGGTGGCATTCTGTGCGTTCCTGTTCATGGGGCTGTTCAGCTTCCTCTGCATGTCAGTGTTCGGACAACTGGTAGCAACCTATATCATTGGCAATGAGAAAGCCGTGTTCTGCGTGTGGGCGCTGGCGCCGGCGGTGCTGTGCACCTGCTGCTGCTCCGCCTTCCGGGGCTATGCCCAGGGGCACATGAACATGATGCCCACCGCGATCTCCCAGATCATTGAGGCGCTGTGCAAGCTCTTCCTGGGTTTGGGCCTTGCCATGGTGATCATGAGCCTGACCCTCTGGCCGGAGGACATCCGCAACCGGCTGGCGGCCTCCGGCGCCCTCATCGGCGTCTCCTTCGGCAGCGTTCTGTCGGTGATCTATCTGGCCTTCAACCACTTCCGTACCCGCCGGGGCAGCGCCGCCCGGGCCGCCGACCAGCCCGACCGGAGCCGGGTGGTACTGGCCCGGCTGCTCAAGCTGGCCATTCCCATCACCCTCAGTTCCTGCTCCATGTCCCTGGTGACTATCATCGACACCAACCTGGTGAACAATCAGCTCCAGAATGTGTTTACCGCCATCCAGGGCGGTATGACCGGCATCAGCAACAGTTTTCTGGATATCTTTCCCAAGGCTGTGGAGATCTTTCAGAACAATACGGATGCCTGGCAGCAAGCCCTGCTGACAGACCCGGCCACCAAGCTGGACCCGATCCTGGACTCTGCCCGCAGCCTCTACGGCACCTACAGTAAGACCATGAGCGTCTACAACCTGCCCTTTAACCTGATGATCCCCCTGACGGCCTGCATCGTCCCCGGCATCTCCGCCTGCCTGGCCCGGAGCGACCGGCTGGGAGCCAAGCGGATTACCGAGTCCGCCATGCGGGTGGCCGCCCTCATTGCCCTGCCCTGCGGCTTCGGTCTGCTGGCTCTGGGCGGCCCCATTATGGAACTCATCGCCCTGGGCAATGTGGATACGGCCATCGCCGGTCCCATCCTGTCCATCCTGGGGATTGCCTCCATTTTTGTCTGCTTCCAGTTGGTGGGCACCGCGATCCTCCAGGCCAACGGCATAGTGAATCTGCCCATCATTACGGTTATTATCGGCGGCGTCACTAAGATTCTGGTCAACTACACCCTGGTGGGTAATCCCAAAATCATGATCTTCGGCGCGCCGGTGGGCACTCTGAGCTGCTTTGCGGTGATCTCCATTCTCAACCTGCTCATCATCAAGCGGTGCGTGCCCAATCCGCCCCGCTATCTGGTGGCGCTGTCCAAGCCGCTGGCGGCCTCCGTGGTAATGGCTGCCGCCGCATGGGGAAGCCATGGGTTGCTCGCCCGTGTCCTGAACGGCAGTCTGACCCGGGATATGGCGGCCACCGCCGGAGCGATCCTGGTGGGCGTGGTGGTATATGTAATTTTAGTCCTGGCTCTGCGTACCCTGACCCGGGAGGACCTGGAAATGATGCCCGGGGGCAAAAAGCTGGCTAAAATTCTGCATATCCAGTAAGTTTTTTGGAAAAAGAGGTTGCAGGAGGCCTTGAAATATGGTAGATTTTCAGTATAAGGATTCTTACGGCGTCAAGGACTTGGAGGAGATTGTCCGCCTCTTGCGGGCGCCCGGCGGGTGCCCCTGGGACGCGGAGCAGACCCACCAGTCCATCCGCCGCAATTTCCTGGAGGAGGCCTATGAGGCCGTGGAGGCCATCGACGAGGGTAGCCCCGAGCACCTGAAGGAGGAGTTGGGCGACGTGTTGCTCCAGGTGGTGTTCCACGCCCTTATGGAGCAGGAGGCCGGTCGCTTCGATCTGGACGCCGTGGCCGACGGCATCTGCAAAAAGCTCATCTTCCGCCACCCCCACGTCTTTGGGGAGGTGTCGGTCTCCGGCACCGGCGAGGTTCTCTCCAACTGGGAGGAGCTCAAGCGGAAGGAAAAGGGGCAGGCCACCAATACCGACGCGCTGGAGGCCGTGGCCCGCTCCCTGCCCGCCCTGTGGCGGGCCGAGAAGGTGCAGAAAAAGGCGAAAAAGGCGGGCTTCGACTGGCCGGACGTGTCCGGCGCCCTGGACAAGCTGTCTGAGGAGCTGGAGGAGCTGAAGACCGCCGTGGCCGAGGGCACCAATGTGGAGGAGGAGCTGGGCGATCTGCTCTTCTCCGCCGTCAACGTCTCCCGTTTCGTGAAGGTGGACACCGAGGAGGCCCTCAACGGGGCCACCGACAAGTTCATCGGCCGCTTCCGCAAGGTGGAAGAGGAGGCCGCCCGGCAGGGCCGCGCCCTGGAGGGCATGAGCTTGGCGGAATTGGACAAGCTATGGGAGCACGCAAAAGAGACTTAAGGGCGGGTTCGCCTTAAGTATAATCAGACTGGGGTGATTCCCCCAGTAAACACAGGAGGAGTTATCGATATGAATAAGGCTGAACTGATCAATGCGGCCGCCGAGAAGGCCGGCCTGTCCAAGAAGGATACCGAGACCGCCATCAACGCGGCCATTGAGGTCATTTCCGACTGCCTGGCCGAGGGCGACAAGGTTCAACTGGTGGGCTTCGGTGCCTTTGAGGTGAAGAGCCGCGCCGAGCGCATCGGCCGCAACCCCAAGACCAAGGAGAGCATCAAGATCCCCGCCTCCAAGGTGCCCGTGTTCAAGCCCGGCAAGGCGCTGAAGGACATCGTCGCGAAGTAAGTCAGAAGCGCGGAGGGTAGGCGCATAGGGGAGCTAAGAGGACATGGAGGCGAAAAAACAGGCCGGGCGAAGCCCGGCGGCATTTTTCGCGGAATGGCCGCTTAGCGACCCGGCCATGCGCCCAACCCGCAGCGTGACAGGAAGCGCGGAGGCGCGCGGAGCAGCCGCACAGCGAGCCCCGCAGACGAAAAAGCAGTTGCGCCGCAGGCGCAAGGTGTTTTTCACGGAGGGGTAAGCAGTGTGGCGTCGCGCAGCCGCCGCAGCGTGACAGCGTCAGCCCAAGCTTTGGATCACTCGCTTCCGGGCGAGCCCGAACGCTCATTCCCGCCGCTGGGCCTCCTTTTCCCCACGCGAACCGCTTCGCTGGGTTCGCGCGGGGGCCACGAAGGTGGGGAGCGCCCTGCGCCGTAGGGGCGGGTGCCCACACCCGCCCGCGGGCCGATGAGGGCATCGGCCCCTACGCGCGGAAGAGGAGTGGGTGCCCAGGAGGCCCTTTCGCCGCAGGCGGCGCCTCGGCCTCATCTTCCCACCGAACCCGCGGCGAGGGCCCTGAAAGGGGACGTACCCCGTGTTGTAGGGGCGGGGCTTGTCCCCGCCCGCGGGCGGCCGCAAGGGCCGCCCCTACAGGGGTGCACAGAATGGTTCCCCCGCGGCGCTGCACCGGGCCCGGCGGAGGCGTAGGGACGGGTGCCCACACCCGCCCGTGAGGCGAGTGGCCCCATGTCCGGCTGGGCCGCATCCACAGAGAGAACCACAGGGCCGCCGCAGGCTTGCGGCGGCCCTTGACTATGTTGACTATGGAGGAGGAAGATTCCCATGCGACTGGACAAATGGCTGAAGGTCTCCCGGCTCATCAAGCGCCGGACGGTGGCCAACGAGGCCTGCGACAACGCCCGGGTCACGGCCAACGGCCGGCCGGTGAAGGCCAGCTACGACGTGAAGGCGGGCGACGTGCTGGAGCTGCGCTTCGGCGAGCGCACCGTAAAGGTGGAGGTGCTGTCGGTGGCCGAGCACGTGGGCAAGGCCGACGCCCCCGCCCTGTATAAAGAACTGCTGTGAGGGCGGACCGCCCCCGCCGCGCTGAGAGCAAAAAACAGCCCTCCCACATATGGGAGGGCTGTTTTTTTGTGGCTTACTTGCGGCCGCCGCGGCGGGAGCTGCGGCGCTCCGACTGGCGCAGCTCGGACAGCTTGCTGTCCGAGGCGGCCATAAACTGCTTGAGCCGGTCCTCAAAGCTGGCGGGCTCCGCCGGGGCGGGCTTGCCGCGGAAGCCGCCGCCGGTGTGCCCGCCGGGGCGGCCCATAGGACGGCCCTGGCCTGCGGGGCGGGGCGGGGGATCCATAGCCTTTTTGATGGAGAGGTTGATGCGGCCGTTCTCGTCAATGCCGATGACCTTGACCTTGACCTCCTGCCCTTCCTTGAGATGATCCTTCACATCGTTGACATAGGAATAGGCGATCTCTGAGATATGCACCAGACCCGACTTGCCCTCCGGCAAGGAGACGAACGCACCGAACTTTGTGATGCCTGTGACCTTTCCTTCCAGAACCGAACCAACACCAAACTCCATACTGACTGCTAAATCCTCTCTCATAAATTTTCAATCGGTGAAACGGAAGATATACTCGCCCGGCTCTACCAGGCCCAGCTTGCCGCGGGCGATGTCGGCCTGCCGGTCGGGATCATCGCTGTTTTCCACGGCGTCGGACAGGTCGGCGTTGACCTGCTTCTGGGCTGCCACCTGCGCCTCGGCCTCGGCCAGGTCGCTCTGGGCGGTCAGAATCTGCTGGCGCAGGTTCAGCAGCCCGGTGGCGGCGCCGATAAGCAGGGCCAGTACCACCAGCTTGGTCAGGAGGGACGCTTTTTTGGTTTTCACAGGCGGTACCTCCTCCCGACGCGCGGCGGTCCGAGCGGTGCAGCTCATCCATTTCCCTGGATATCAGCCTTATTCTATACCACTTTCGCCGATAATGGAAGGACTTTTTTGCGGTTTTTCCGATTTTTTTACACAGCCTCAGGAGAAACACTACCGGTAGTGTAAGCACACGCCACAAAACCCCAACGAGATCGGCCAGACGGTAGCCCAGTTTGAGGAACCAGCGGCTCAGCAGCCAGAAATAAGCCGCCGCGCCCAGGAGGACGGCCGCCACAATGTAAAGGCGCACTTCGCCGCTGCCGGCGGTGGTGGTGTAGACAAACAGGGCGACGGTGACCACCAGCCAGAACAGCAGGTCCAGCACTCCACCCAGCAGGGGGAGGCGGACGCGCACACGGAGGATGCGGAACGCGTCGTACAGCAGCCCCACCGCCGCCCCCATCACCAGCGCCCCGGCAAAGAAGAGGGCCTGGTCGGTGACGGATACGGTCATTTCAGCGGAAGAGCCGGGCAAACAGGCCGCCCGCCCTGTCCCGCCCGCTGTCCTCGTAGGTGAGGGAGTCGATGGTGCCCTCCACCTTCAAATCCCCGCCGTCCAGGCTCAGCTTCTCGATGTGCAGCTCCTCCCCCCGCACGATGAGGGTGCCCCGGTTGGTGAGCATGACAATGGTGTTCTCGTCAAAGCTCTCCACCTCCTCCACGCCGGAGACTGAGAGCTGTTCGCGCTCCTCCAGAATGATGTGATGGGCCGCCTCCGCCCGCGGACGGTTTTCTTCGTACGGCATGGCTCTCCCCCGCCTTTCCATAGTCTTGTCTCATATATATGGGACAGGTGGGCGGGTTATGCCAGGGCCCTCAGCGGCGGCTGATCCGAAGGGCGGGGGCCAGGCGGCGGCTCAACAGCCAGGCCAGCGCCAGCTTGACTGCGTCGGGCAGGAGGAAGGGGAACACACACCAGCCCAACACGGTGAACATTCCTACCGGCCCGGCGGAGCTGGTGTATACCGCGTAGTACCAGACGGAGCCGAACAGGTAGCACAGGATCTGACCCACGACGGCGGAACCGAGAAAGACGGGGGCGGATTTTCCCAGCCATCGCTCGGCGCCCCACATGGTGAGGGCGGTAAAAAGGAAGCCCACCAGATAGCCGCCCGTGGCACCCAGAAAGGCCCCCAGGCCGCCGTGGAAGCCGGCAAAGACGGGCAGTCCCACGGCCCCCAACAGCAGATAGACGGTCACCGCCAGGGTGCCCAGCCTGCCCCCCAGCAGGCCCAGTGTGAGAAAGACGGCAAAGGTCTGTAGGGTGAAGGGAACGGCGGTGGGGATGGAGATCCAGGAGCAGACGGCGATCAGAGCCGCCAGGATGCCGGTGTAGGCCAGTTCTCTTGTCTTCATGATAGGTGTTCCCTCCTGATTGTAAACTTAAAAATGATTATAGTTTACATTTAATAAAATGTCAACTAAAAAGAGATATAGGTTGACGATTTAGGAGGGGACGGGTACAATAGAGGGCGAAAGGAAGTGGAGCGAATGCTGCGGGACGAGGTGCTGGCGCTGTTAAAGGCCCGGGAGGGGAAGCCCCTGTCGGGGGAGGAGATGAGCCGTGCCCTGGGGGTGAGCCGGGCGGCGGTGTGGAAGGCCATGGAGTCTCTGCGGGACGAGGGGTATGTCATCTCCTCCGCCCCCCGCCGGGGCTACGCCCTGGAGGGCTCGCCGGACCGGCTGTCCGCCGGGGAGCTGGCCGGAGCCCTGGCGGGCCGCCGGGTGGGCCGCGCGCTGGTGTGCCTGGAGACGGTGGACTCCACCAACAACGAGGTCAAGCGCCGGGCCCTGGCCGGGGCCGCCGACGGCCTGGCGGTGGTGGCGGAGCAGCAGACCGGCGGCCGGGGCCGCCGGGGCCGCTCCTTTGTCTCCCCTGCGGGGCAGGGGCTTTATCTGTCGGTTCTCCTCCGCCCCCGGTGCCCTCTGGAGGAGGTGTCGACCCTGACGGCGTGGACGGCGGTGGCGGTGTGCAATGCGGTGGAGCGGGTGTGCGGCGTGCGGCCGGGGATCAAGTGGCCCAACGACGTGATCCTGGACGGGCGGAAGCTGTGCGGCATTCTCACCGAGCTGGAGCTGGAGGCGGAGACTGCCGCCCTGCGCCATGTGGTGGTGGGGGTGGGGATCAACCTCACCCAGACCGCAGCCGACTTCGGGCCGGAGGTGGCCCCGGTGGCCGTCTCCCTGGCCCAGGCTCTGGGACGGGCCCCCCGCCGGGCGGAGATGGCGGCGGCCGTGCTGGCCGCCCTGGACGAGCTGTACGCCGCCTTCCCGGCAGAGCGGGCGGCCTGGCTGGAGCGGTACCGGGCCGACTGTCTCACCCTGGGCCGGACGGTGCGCCTGCTCCGGGCGGGCGAGGAGGAGGAGGCCTTTGCCGAGGCGGTGGACGATGCCTTCGCCCTGGTGGTGCGCCGCGCCGACGGCAGCCGGGAGGCGGTGTCCTCCGGCGAGGTGTCCGTCCGGGGGCTGCTGGGGTATGTGTGATTTCAAAAAGCGCGGGACGTGTCCCGCGCTTTTTGCTTGACAAATCCGCCTGTTCCGCTATAATAAGACAAGTTATGTGTCATGACACATGTAAAGGAGAGACGGAAATATGGGAGCATGCAGCGCATTTCTCAAGCGAAAAAATATTGTCCTCTCGGCAAAGCGGTATGGAGTGGACGCATTGGGAGCCATGGCCCAGGGGCTGTTCTGTTCCCTGCTCATCGGCACCATTCTGGACACGCTGGGTAAGCAGCTCGGCATTGCCTTCCTGGTGACGGTGGGGGGCTACGCCTCCGCCATGAGCGGCTCGGCCATGGCCGTGGCCATCGGCTACGCCCTCCAGGCGCCGCCCCTGGTGCTGTTTTCCCTGGCCACGGTGGGCTATGCCGCCAACGCCCTGGGCAGCGTCACCCTGTCCGGCGGCAAGGGGGCGGGCGGGCCGCTGGCGGTGCTCTTCATCGCCGTCATCGCCGCCGAGCTGGGCAAGGCGGTGTCCAAGGAGACGAAAATCGACATTCTGGTCACACCCCTGGTGACCATCCTGGCCGGAGTGGGACTGTCCGCCCTGCTGGCCCCGGCCATCGGCACCGCGGCCTCCGCTGTGGGGGACGTTGTCAAGTGGGCCACCGTGCTCCAGCCCTTCTGGATGGGGATTCTGGTGTCGGTGGTCATCGGCGTGGCCCTTACTCTGCCCATCTCGTCGGCCGCCATCTGCGCCGCCATCGGCCTGACGGGGCTGGCCGGCGGGGCTGCCGTGGCGGGCTGCTGCGCCAATATGGTGGGCTTTGCGGTACTCTCCTTCCGGGAGAACCGCTGGGGCGGGCTGGTCAGCCAGGGCCTGGGCACCTCCATGCTCCAGATGGGCAACATCGTCCGCAATCCCCGCATCTGGCTGCCTGCGATCCTCACCTCGGCCATCACCGGCCCCCTGGCCACCTGCCTGTTCCGGCTGGAGATGAACGACCCGGCTTCCGCCGTGGCCTCCGGCATGGGCACCTGCGGCATGGTGGGCCCCATCGGGGTGTACGCCGGATGGGTCAACGATGTGGCCACCGGGGCCAAGGCGGCCATCACCTCCCTGGACTGGGTTGGGCTGGCGCTCATCTGCTTTGTCCTCCCTGCGGTGCTCTGCTGGCTGTTCGGCCTCTTCTTCCGGCGCATCGGGTGGATCAAGGAGGGGGATCTGACCCTGGAGTGACAGGGCCCGGCGTATCGCCGCGCGGGCAGCACGCGGCGCGCGCCTGTAGGGGCGGCCCTTGTGGCCGCCTGCGGACGGGGAGGAGCCCCGCCCCTGCGATTTCCCGCTGAGGCCGTCGAAAAACGCGTTCGGCAGGCTGCGGCGCGGCTCTTGCCGCGCCGCTTTTTTGCTGTGCAAAGGCGGAGCAAAATTGGCCGTGTGCCCCCTGCCGCGTCCCAGGCGCATGAAGTTTTACGCGGAATTGACAGATCCGGCCCGCCTGTGTTGTTATAGAGGTGAAAGGGGGCGAGGCCATGGACGGGACGCGGGCGGAGGAGCTGGTGGAGCGGTACGCCGACGCCATCCTCCGCATCGGCTACACCTGGCTGGGGGACATGGACGACGCCAAGGACATCTGCCAGACGGTGCTCATCAAGCTGGTAGAGGAGGGCCGTCGCTTCCCCGATTTGGGCCAGGAGCGGGCGTGGGTGGTGCGGCTGAGCGTCAACGCCTGCAAGAACTGGAAAAAGAGCGCCTGGTTCCGCCGCCGGGCGCCGCTGGAGGAGGGCCTGCACCTGGCGGCGGAGGTGCCGGAGCCGGAGGACGGCGCGCTGCTGGCCCTGGAGGCCCGGCGGCCGGCTCCCAGACGGCAAATACCCCTGCGGCGTGTGGCGGCCCTGGCGGCCTGCGCGGGGCTGGTGCTGGGACTGGTAAATTATCAGGCCGTAGCCGCCGGGACAGAGCGGGTGATCCGTTACTTCCTGGGGGTGGGGGCGGCGGAGGAGAACCTCTCCCTGCTGGTGCAGGGGGAGGCACTCCACAAGGAGGACGGGGCGTTCCTCTACCGCATCGGCGGGGCCTATCAGCGGGATGGGATGCTCACTGTGCCGGTGAGTGTTTTTACCAGAGAGGGGGCGCTGGCCGAGGGGGAGGAGCTGCGCTACCGCCTGCTGGTATACGACGCCGACGGGAAGAAGCTGCGGCGGGTGTCCTCTTACTATGACGACGCCAAGGGTGAGATGTCGGCCCCCGTTTTTTTAACAGAGGGGACGACATACCACCCCAGCCGCCTGGATGTCCTTGCCGACTGGATGAGCCGCACCTATTGGGCCCAGGGCTACACGGAGGGCGAAACCGAGATCTATCACATGGAGGTGCCCGACGGGGCGAAGGGGCCCTATACCTTCGACGTGGAGGTGTACTCCAACGACGTCTCCCATCTGGGCTACCAGCCCATGTGGGAGGGGGGCGTCCTGGCCCTGGATACCCCCCAGACTCTGGACGCCGTCTCCGTCAGCCGTACCTTCCAGGAGGGTACCGTCACCGCCCTGGTGGGGGACGACGGGCACAGCGTGGCTTTCTATGGGGAGCTGAGCCCCGCCCTGGCGGCCCGGGAGGAGAAGCTGCAACAGTTATGGGTGCCCATGCTCTATTCTGAGGATGAGGCGGGCCGTGTCCAGCCTGTGCCGGCGATATGGTTCATCGACGAGGCGGGCAACCGCTATCGGGGCTGTTCTATCTGGCACATGCCCGCCGCGTGGGTCACCGATGAGGCGGGCAACCGCTACGAGCGATACCGGGTCTTCCCCGGCCCGGCGGAGGAGTACTGGCCGGAGTTCCGGCTGCTGGAGGAGCCAGAGGGGAAGATTACGGCTATCGAGGTGGAGGCGCTGGTTTTCAACATTCTGCGCACCGACCGGCCGCGGGAGGTGGAGACCCGGTCGTATACATCCACTTATAACCCGCTGAACTGGGTGATCGAGTTGCCCTAGATCACACACCCGCCCGGCGGGGCTCCGGCCCCACCGGGCGGAGCAGCCTTTCACATGCGCTTTCCCTCCGAAACGCTTGGCAAAAGCGTTTACCGGCAGACTCACCCGCCAGGGGGGTTCTCCTCTTTTCCGCCATAGACAAAATCCTATGGGCGGCGTATAATATCCCCATACTACATAGATTGGGGAACGGTCATGGACACGAATGCCAACAATAACCGTGAATCCTTCGAGGATCAGCAGGTCATTTTTGTGGATACCCATCTGATTCAGAAGGCGGTGGAGGGACTCCAGCGCGCCCGCGAGGAGTTCCAGACCCTGCTGGAGCAGGCGGAGGGCGGAGACGCCTCCGTCTATTACGACCTTGGCGTGCGCTATACCGAGGGCGACGGGACCGACAAGGACCCGGCCCAGGCGGCCCGCTGGTTTGCCCTGGCCTCGGAGGACGGGGATCTCCGGGCCACCGACCTGCTGGGGCGCTGTTACCAGTCCGGCGCAGGGGTGGAGAAGGACGAGGCCCGGGCGGCGGAGCTCTTTCAGCAGGCGGCGGAGCAGGACTACGCCCCCGCCCAGTGCGACCTGGGCCTGAGCTATGAGAACGGCTCCGGCGTGGAGAAGGACGAGGCCCGGGCGGCGGAGTGCTACCTCCAGGCGGCGGAGCAGGATTACGCCCCGGCCCAGACCAATCTGGCGGTGTGCTACTTCAACGGAATCGGCGTGGACAAGGATGTGGAGTGCGCCCACCAGTGGCTGGAGAAGGCGGCGGAGCAGAAGTTTCCCCGGGCGCTGAACATTCTGGGCGACTGCCACTGGGACGGCACTGGCGTGGAGCAGGACCGGGGGGAGGCGGCCCGGCTCTACCGGCAGGCCGCCGAGCAGGACTATCCCCCCGCCCTGTGCAACCTGGGCCTGTGCTATGAGCACGGGGACGGCGTGGAGCAGGACAAGGCCAAGGCGGTGGAGTGCTACCGGAAGGCGGCGGAGCAGGACTACGCCCCGGCCCAGTGTAATCTGGGCGTGCTCACGCTCCACGGCGTGGGCACCGAGGCCGACCCGGCCGCGGCGGCGGAGTGGTTCCGCCGGGCAGCGGAGCAGAGCTTCGCACGTGCCCAGGATCTGCTGGGCGACTGCTATCTGGACGGCAAGGGCGTGGAGGCCGACCCGGCCCGGGCGGCGGAGCTCTACCGGCAGGCCGCCGACCAGGGCTACGCCCCAGCGCTGTGCGACCTGGGCCTGTGCTACGAGAACGCCAACGGCGTGGCGGAGGACAAGGTCCAGGCGGCGGAGTGCTATCGGAAGGCGGCGGAGCAGGACTACGCTCCCGCCATGTGCAACCTGGCGGTGTGCTATCTCAACGGCATCGGCGTGGAGGAGGACATGGCCCAGGCGGTGGCGTGGTTCCAGAAGGCGGTGGAGGGCGGCTCCGCCCGGGCCAAGAGCATCCTGGGGGACTTCTACCTGGATGGCCGTGGGGTGGAGCAGGACAAGGAGAGGGCCCTCTCCCTCTACCGGGAGTCTGCGGCGGACGGCTACCTGCCCGCCATATGCAGTCTGGGCCTGTGCTATGAGACCGGCGACGGCGTGGCGGAGGACAAGGCCCAGGCGGTGGAGTGGTACACCAGGGCCGCCGAGGGGGGCTATGCCCCGGCCCAGACCAATCTGGCCTACTGCTTTCTCACCGGCATCGGCATGGAGGCGGCGCCGGAGAAGGCCATCCCCTGGCTGGAGAAGGCGGCGGAGCAGGGCCAGGCCCGGGCCCAGAGCCTGCTGGGAAGCTGCTACCGGGACGGCGACGGCGTGGAGGCCGACGCGGCCCAGGCGGCGGAGTGGTATGGAAAGGCCGCCAAACAGAACTATCCCCCTGCTATGTGCAGCCTGGGGCTGGCCTTCGAGCTAGGGGAGGGACTGACCGAAGACCCGGCCAAGGCGGTGTACTGGTACACCAAGGCCGCCGGGGAGGGCTATGCCCCGGCCCAGACCAATCTGGCCGTATGCCTGCTCAACGGGACCGGCGCGGAACGGAGCGCGGAGGAGGCCGTAGGCTGGCTGGAAAAGGCGGTAGAGCAGGAGTTCCCGCGGGCCCAGGGGATTCTGGGGGATCTGCTGCTCACCGGCAACGGCGTGCCCGAGGACAAGGCCCGGGCCGTGGAGCTCTACCGGGCCGCCGCCAAGGGCGGCTATGTGCCCGCCATGTGCGACCTGGGGCTGTGCTATGAGAACGGGGACGGCGTAGAGGAGGATCTGCGCCATGCGGTGCTGTGGTACCGCAAGAGCGCCGAGGAGGGCTATGCCCCGGGCCAATGCAACCTGGCGGTGTGCTACCTCAACGGAAACGGAGTGGAGCGGGACGCGGCCGCCGCCGTGCGGTGGCTGGAGAAGGCGGCGGCCCAGGGAAATGCCCGGGCACAGAGCATCCTGGGCGACCTGTGCCGGGACGGGGAGGGCACCGAAGTGGATGCGGCGCGGGCCTTCCAGCTCTATACCCAGGCGGCGGAGCAGGGCTATCCCCCCGCCCAGTGCGCCTTGGGCTACTGCTACGAGGTGGGGAGCGGCACGGCGGAGGACAAGACCAAGGCGGTGGAGTGGTACGAAAAGGCCGCGCAGCGGGGCCATGCCACCGCTCAATGTAATCTGGCCTACTGCTACGAGCAGGGCATCGGCGTGGCGGAGGACAAGACCAAGGCCGTGGAGTGGTATGCCAGGGCCGCCGAGCAGGAGCACCCCAGGGCCATGTGCAACCTGGGCCTGTGCTATGAGTACGGCGAGGGTGTGGCGGAGGACAAGACTAAGGCGGCGGAGTGGTATGAGAAGGCCGCCCGGCGGGGGTATGCCCCGGCCCAGTGCAACCTGGGCTTCTTCTATGACCGGGGCGTGGGCGTAGCGGAGGACGCCGCCAAGGCCGTGGAGTGGTACGAGCGGGCGGCGGAGCAGGGCTATCCCCGCGCCCAGTGCAACCTGGGCTACTGCTATGAGAGCGGCAAGGGCGTGAAGGAGGACAAGGCCCGGGCCGTGAAGCTGTACCGCCAGGCCGCCGAACAGGGCAGCTCCGTGGGCCAGTGTAACCTGGGCTACTGCATGCTCAAGGGGATCGGCATACGGCCTGACCCGGCGCAGGCGGTGTATTGGTTCCGAAAGGCCGCCGAAGGCGGCTCCGGCCGGGCCATGTGCCTGCTGGGTGACTGTTACCGGGAGGGCCAGGGCGTGGAGGCCGACGCGGCACAGGCCCGGACGTGCTACCAAAAGGCCATTGACCTGGGCTTCGACGCCAAGGAGGAGCTGGAGGAGCTGGACAAGGCCGCCCCCGCCGGAGCGGCGGAACAGCCGAAGAAAAAGAAGTCCTTCCTGGGCCGGCTGTTTGGAAAATAGGACAAAATCAATCGCGGGCCGCAGGCATTGCCTGCGGCCCGCGATTGTATGATCCCCGGCCGGGCGGGGCGGCCGCCTCCCTCAGCCGATGCGTCCGAAGTCGGAGAAGGGGAAGCAGATGAACTCCGCCTTGCCCAGCAGATAGCGCGTGTCCACGGTGCCCAGGGTCACGTCCCGGCTGTCGTTGGAGTGGTTGCGGTTATCCCCCATGACGAAGACCGACCCCTCCGGCACCGTCACGGAGGTGAGATCCTCATACCAGGGCTCCTCCATGGGCTCGTTCAGATAGGGCTCGTCCAGGGCTTCGCCGTCCACATAGACGGTGCCGGTCTGGTAGTCGATGTCCACCGTCTGGCCCTCCACGGCGATGATCCGCTTGACAATGGGCCCCCTGGCGGCGTCAAACTCCTTGGTGAGCACCACGATGTCCCCCGGCTGGGGATCGGTGTAGCCGATGTCCCGGATCAGCATCACATCCCCCTCGTGGAGGGTGGGCAGCATGGACTCCCCCACCACCGGGGTGATGCGCCCCACGAAGGTGAATACCAGGATGATGGTCACCAGCGCCACAATCAAAATCTGAAGCCACTCGTAGGCATCCTGAGCGCCGCTGAGGGGCTTTTCTTCTTTTTTCGGTTTTTTCATGGGCAAACTCCCCGCTTTCGACAAAGGAGGGGCTGTCCAGCAGCCCCTCCCGTGCGTATCTTATTTCGCGTACTCGATGACCTTGGTCTCCCGGATCATGTTGACCTTGATCTGGCCGGGATACTCCAGCTCCTCCTCGATCTTCTTGGCGATGTCCCGGGCCAGGAGCACCATCTGATCCTCGCTGACCTTGTCCGGGGCCACCATAATGCGCACCTCGCGGCCGGCCTGAATGGCGAAGGACTTCTCCACGCCGGGGAAGGAGGAGGTGACCTCCTCCAGCTTCTCCAGACGCTTGATATAGTTCTCCAGGTTCTCGCGGCGGGCGCCGGGGCGGGCGGCGGAGATGGCGTCGGCTGCCTGGACGATGCAGGCCACGATGGTGCGGGGCTCCACGTCGTTGTGGTGCGCCTCAATGGCATGCACGATGTCCTCGTTCTCCCGGTACTTCCGGGCCAGCTCCACACCGATCTGCACGTGGGAGCCCTCCACCTCGTGGTCGATGGACTTGCCCAGGTCGTGGAGCAGGCCGGCCCGCTTGGCCTGGGTCACGTCGGCGCCGATCTCAGCGGCGATCAGCCCCGCCAGGTGGGACACCTCGATGGAGTGGTTGAGCACGTTCTGGCCGTAGCTGGTGCGGTAGCGCATGCGGCCCAGTAGCTTGATGAGCTCGGGGTGCAGGCCGTGGACATTGGTCTCGAACACGGCGCGCTCGCCCTCGGCCTTGATGGTGGCGTCCACCTCCCGCTTGGCCTTCTCCACCATCTCCTCGATGCGGGTGGGATGGATGCGGCCGTCCTGGATGAGCTTCTCCAGGGCGATGCGGGCGATCTCCCGGCGCACCGGGTCGAAGCAGGAGACGGTGATGGCCTCCGGCGTGTCGTCGATGATCAGATCCACGCCGGTCATGGTCTCCAGCGTGCGGATGTTGCGGCCCTCGCGGCCGATGATGCGGCCCTTCATCTCGTCATTGGGCAGGGGAACCACAGAGACGGTGGCTTCGGCCACATGGTCGGCGGCGCAGCGCTGAATGGCCAGGGACAGGATCTCCTTGGCGCGGGTGTCGGCCTCCTCCTTGAACTGGGCCTCGATCTCCCGCACCTTCATGGCCGACTCATGGGTGACCTCCTCGGCAAGCTGGTTGATGAGGTAGTTCTTGGCCTCCTCGGCGGTGAAGCCGGAGATGCGCTCCAGCACCTCCATCTGGGTCTTCTTGACGGTGGCCACCTCGTCCCGGGCCTCGTCCAGCTCGGCCAGCTTGCGCTGCAGGGTGTCCTCCTTCTTCTCGATGTTCTCGGTCTTGCGGTCCAGGTTCTCTTCCTTCTGCTGGAGCCGCCGCTCCTGCTTCTGTAGATCGGCCCGGCGCTCCTTCACCTCGCGCTCATACTCGTTGCGGGCCTGGAGAATCTCCTCCTTGGCCTCCACCAGCGCCTCCCGCTTCTTACTCTCGGCGCTCTTAATGGACTCGTTGATGATGCGCTTGGCCTCCTCCTCCGCACTGTTGATCTCTTTTTCCGCGGTGCGTTTGCGGATTTGAATGCCGATGGGAATGCCTATGATGAGTGCGACCACGGCCGTGATCACACAGGCGATGACAGTCTGCATCAAGGGTTCAACACACCTCCATATCTTGGATTTTCAAAGTTCTTTTTCATGAAACGGATGCACGCGCTCCCGCTCACTCTTGGGCAGAGCGCACAAAATTTGAAGAGCTTACCCCTCGTTCTTCAAAATATTACACCTTATCTATTTTAAGTCTGCGGCGGCCTTCTGTCAAGAACATTCCTGTTCGGAATCAATTTCTGCGGCCCTGGGCCTCAAAGGGATCGGGGCAGGGAGTCGTCCTCCCGCACCCAGTCGGCCACATCTACCACCCGGTACTCCGTGCGGGTGTCCCGGATGACCACCCGGGCGATGCCGGCGTTGATGATGAGGCGGCGGCACATGGAGCAGGAGGTGGAGCCGGGAATCAGCGTCCCGGTGTCCGGCTCCACGCAGGCCATGTAGAGGGTGGCGCCCAGGGCCTCGCTGCGGGCGGCGGAGATGATGGCGTTGGCCTCGGCGTGGACGGAGCGGCACAGCTCGTACCGCTCCCCGGAGGGGATGTTCAGCGCCTCGCGGGTGCAGTAGTTCAGATCCACGCAGTTGCGCCGCCCGCGGGGGGCGCCGTTGTAGCCAGTGGAGATGATCTCGTCGCTCTTGACGAGAATGGCCCCATAGCACCGGCGCAGGCAGGTGGAGCGCCCGGCCACTGTCTGGGCGATGTCCAGATAGTAATTCTCCTTGTCGATGCGTCCCATAAACGCCCCTCCCATGCTTTTTTACCAGTATACCGGGTTTTTCGCTATCCCGCAAGCCCCGGAATGGCTGCCCCGGGCGGACAATTCACATATTGTTTACGTTTCCTTCCTTGACGAAGAAACAGGGAGGCGCTATCATAAGTTCAGAAAAAATTTATTTTTAACTTCAAAGGAGACGACCGTATTTCATGGTGATGAACTTCATTCGAAAATTGATGTACGGCCGGTATGGAAGCGACCAGCTCTCCTTTTTCCTCCTCGTGGTCTATATCGTCCTCATTCTTCTGTCCGGCCTGCCCCACCTGGAGGTGCTCTCCTGGCTGGCGCTGGCAGTGCTCCTGTGGGATCTGTTCCGCATGTTCTCCCGCCGTATCGACCGCCGCCGGGCGGAGAACGCCCGGTTTCTGGCTCTGGCCAGACCCGCCATACGCTGGCTGCGGATGCGCCGTACCATCCGCCGGGACAAGGAGCACCGCTACTTCAAGTGCCCCAACTGCGGACAGTATCTGCGGGTGCCCCGGGGGAAGGGGAAGATCACCGTCAACTGCCGCAACTGCGGCGCCAGCTTTGAGGAGCGGAGCTGAGCTTTCACCGGCCGGGGCCGGCGCGCCTTGCCGCGCCGGCCCCGCTTTGCCTTTACAGGCGGGCGAAAAGCTGGTATCATAGCAAAGAAAGTGGGTGAAGCCATTGAGACAGTGTATGGATGCGGACAACCTCCACCGCAGACTGAAAAAGATCATCGGGCAGTTGGGCGCCATCGACAAGATGGTGGATCAGGACGTGCCCTGTGAGGACATGCTGATGCAGATCAACGCCGCCAAGAGCGCCCTGCACAAGGTGGGACAGGTGGTGCTGGAGGGGCATCTCAACCACTGCGTCCGGGACGGCATCGAGCACGGAGACGCGGACCGGACCATTGCGGAATTCGCCAAAGCCATCGAGCACTTCTCACGTATGAGCTGACGCTGATGCGGCCCGTTTGGGCCGCTTTTTTCTTGACAAATAATACCCATGGGGGTATAAATATACCTATAGGGGGTATGGGTATATGAGACGGGATATCACATTCCTTGCGCTGGGAGGGGGTTCCCTCCTGTTGAGCTTTTTTGCCCCGGCGGCCCTGCCGGTGAACCCGGCGTGGCTGGCCATCCTGCTCTGCGGCGCGCCCATTGTCAGGGAGGCGGCCGTGGGGCTGTTCACCCGCTTTGACATCAAGGCCGACGTGCTGGTGTCCCTGGCGCTGCTCGCCTCGGTGGCCATTGGGGAGATCTTTGCCGCCGGCGAGATCGCCTTCATCATGCAGCTTGGCTCTCTGCTGGAGGAGCGGACGGTGGCCAAGGCCCGGGCGGGCATCGAAAAGCTGGTCCGGCTGACGCCCCGAACTGCCCGGCGGGTGACCGCCGCCGGGGAGGAGAGCATCCCCGCCGAGGCCGTGGCGGTGGGGGACCGGCTGCGGGTGCTCCCCGGAGAGACCATTCCGGTGGACGGGGTGGTGCGGGCCGGACAGACCTCCGTCAACCAGGCGGTGATGACCGGCGAGTCCCTCCCGGTGGACAAGGGGCCGGGAGACGAGGTATTCAGCGGCACCGTCAACCAGTTCGGCTCCTTTGAGATGGAGGCCGCCCGGGTGGGGGAGGACAGCTCCATCCAGCGGATGATCCGCCTGGTGCAGTCGGCGGATGCGGGCAAGGCGAAGATCGTGGGCCTGGCCGACCGCTGGGCCACCTGGATCGTGGTCGCCGCCCTCGCTTCCGCAGCCCTCACGTGGCTGCTCAGCGGTCAGGTGATCCGGGCGGTGACCATCCTGGTGGTGTTCTGCCCCTGCGCCCTGGTGCTGGCCACCCCCACCGCTATCATGGCGGCCATCGGCAACGCCACCCGCCACAGCTTCCTGGTGCGGGAGGGGGACGCCCTGGAGCGGCTGGCCCAGGTGGGCAAGGCGGCCTTCGACAAGACGGGCACCCTGACCCGCGGCGTGCCCGAGGTGACGGCGGTGCGCAGCCTGTCCCCCGGCGTGACGGAGGAACAGGTCTACGCCTGGCTGGCCCGGGCGGAGCTGGGCTCGGAGCACCCCCTGGGCAAAGCGGTGGTCAGGGGGTGGCAGGCCGCCGGAGGCGGGACGCCCGCCCCGGCGGAGGACTTCGAGGCCCTGCCCGGCCGGGGCCTCCGGGCGGTGCTGGACGGCCATACCGTCCTGGCAGGCAGCGAGGCCCTGCTGGAGGAGGCGGGCGCGGCCCTTCCCCCGGCGGCCAGAGCGGAGGCGGAGGGTTTTCTGGCCCGGGGCTGCACCCTCATCTATCTGGCGGTGGACGGAGCCCCCGCCGGCTTCTGCGCCCTGGCGGACACGGTGCGGGGAGAGGCGGCGGCCATGCTCCGGGCCCTGAGCGCGGAGGGGGTGTCCCCGGTGCTCCTCACCGGCGACAACGAGAACGCCGCCGCCCACATCGCCCGGACGCTGTCCATTCGGGAGTACCGGGCGGGCTGTCTGCCGGAGGACAAGCTCAACTGGATCGACCGGGCCCAGCAGGCGGGCGTCCGGATCTGCATGGTGGGCGACGGCATCAACGACGCCCCCGCCCTGAAAAGGGCCTTTGTGGGCATCGCCATGGGGGGCGTGGGCAGTGATATCGCCGTGGACGCCGCCGACATCGTTCTGGTGAACGACCGGGTGGAGGAGCTGCCCCACCTGCTGGCCCTGTCCCGGCGGATGATGACCACCATCCGCCTCAACCTGGCCTTCTCTATGGCCCTCAACCTAGTGGCCATCGTGCTGGCCATGACCGGCGTCCTCAACCCCGTGGTGGGGGCCCTGGTTCACAACGCCGGCTCCGTGCTGGTGATCCTCAACTCCGCCCTGCTGCTGAAATGGAGGAGAAGGAGCTGACGCCGCGGGGAGCATGGAGCATATGGAAAAACAGAGCCGCCGCCCCGACTGGGGCGGCGGCTCTGTGCTGCTATCCGACGGTGCCCTGTATGGCGCTCTCGGCCAGGGCCAGATCATCCTTGTGCACATATACCGTGTACTCGAAGGGGGCTGCGCCGGCCCCCAGATGGAGGGCTGGGCCGGAGGTTCCATAGCCGGAGAATCCGCCCACCGGGCGGCTGTCCTGGGTGATGACAAACTCCACCCCGGCATCCTGGAGGGCGGCGCGGAGCTGTCCGACCTCCTGGGCGTTGAAGGTGTTGCAGAGCCTGCGGCGGGCGAGGAGGGGAATCGTGGACATGACGGCACGCTCCTTTCGATAAAAAGAGACCTCTTCCGACGGCCGCCCACGGGCATTTTTCAGTTGAGGGTGCCCTGAAGGGCGGCCTGGGCCAGCTCAAAGTCGTCCTCATGGACATAAATAATGTATTCAACGGAGGGGGGGACCAACTGCAGGCCGATGCCGAAAAAGGAACCGTTCTGGCGGTCCTGCTGGATGACAAACTCCACCCCCGCGCCCTGGAGGGCGGCGCGGAGCTGTCCGACCTCCTGGGCATTGAAGGTGCTGCAGAGCCTGCGGCGGGCAAAGAATGGGATACTGGACATAACGGCGCACTCCTTTCCACAGAAAAGGCCTTGTTTCCAACCGACGCCCGCAGGGCGGCCCCCCAACCGCGAGCCCAACAACGTGGGTCGCGGTTGGAGGCGAAGAACCGCCCGGCCCGGCTAAGAGGTTTCGCCATCCCGGCGGAACCTCGTGCCAAAAGGGCGGTTCTGAGCCCGTGGCGGGGGCGGGTGCGAATCGAACACACCAGGACGGGAGCGCCGTCCCCGTCGGTTTTGAAGACCGGGGGGCCCACCAGCGGCCCTTCCGCCCCCATATCCACTCCCATCATAGCTGGTTTTCCACCGCGGGTCAAGCAGATGTGGAAAAAATCCGGCCCTCTCCCTGCCGGCGGGTGACGCCGGAGGCGTCCCAGTGCTCCAGCAGGAGCAGGGCGCACCGGCGGGAACAGCCCAGGGCATCCCTGGCCTCGGCCAGGGAAAAGGGGGCGGGGCCGAAGCGCCCGCGCAGCCGGGCCTCCGCCGCCCGGACGGCCCCGGCGTGGAGCAGATGGCCGGGGGAGAGCTCCAGCAGGACGCCCCGCTCCTTCAGGCGGCGGCAGGCCCGCCGCGCCTCCCTGATCCGCCCGGCAAAGCGGGGCTCCACCCGCGCCCAGGGGGGCGGCTCCAGGCCGTACCCCAGATAGAGGGCCTCCAGCTCCCCCTCCGCCTCCGCCGACGGGGCGGGGGCCGCCGGAGCCGCCGGGGCGGCGGGGGATTCCGCCGCCAGGAGGGGCCGCCCCTCCGCCAGGGCGGCCAGCCGGGCCAGCCGCTCCGGCCGCATGCGGCCCTTGCCGGGGGGCGCCAGATCCACCAGCACGCCGCCTCCCACCGTGGCCAGGGGGGAGAAGAAGCGCGCCACAAACCGGTCGCCGGGGGCGGCGGCGGCGGGCTGGGTGAAGCGGAGCTGGGCCCACCCCGCCTCGCCGGGGCGGAGCACGTCCTGTCCCAGGAGGATGCAGCGGCACACCAGGGCGCGGGCGCCGTGGTGGAAGTGGAGCTGACTTCCGGTGTGCACGGGAAAGGGGGCGTCGGGGAGCACCCGCAGGGATACGTCGGTCCGGTCGGTGAGGGCGAGGGCGCCGGGCGCAGCCAGGGTGTCCCCCCGGCCCACGTCCCGCAGGCGCACCCCCGCCAGGTTCACCGCCGCCCGCACCCCGGCGGGCAGCGCCTCCGCCGGGACGCCGTGGCACTGAAGGCCCCGTACCCGGGCGGTCTGCCCTCCCGGATAGAGCTGCACCCTGTCCCCCCGGCGGAGGGGGCCGCCGGTGAGGGTGCCGGTGACCACCGTGCCGCTGCCGTCCACGGAGAAGACCCGGTCCACGTGGAGCCGGGGGCTGCCCTCCGGCGGGGGCGGTGCCTGCCGGGCCATGGCCGCCAGGGCGGCCCGCAGCGCCTCCAGCCCCTCGCCGGTGACGGCGGAGACGAAGATCCGGGGGGCTCCCTCCAGAAAGGTGCCTGCCGTCAGGGCACGGGTGCGCGCCTCCACCTCCGCCCTGGCGGCGGGGGAGGCCAGATCCGCCCGGGTGAGGGCGACCACCCCCCGCTCCAGGCCCAGCAGGGAGAGAATGTCCAGGTGCTCCGCCGTCTGGGGCATAGGGCCCTCGTCGGCGGCCACGGTAAAGAGCGCGCCGTCCAGCCCGCCGCAGCCGGAGAGCATGGTGGGGATGAACTGGGCGTGGCCGGGCACGTCCACCAGGGAGACCCGCCCCACTCCCGGCAGCTCCAGGGGGGCGAACCCCAGCTCGATGGTGAGGCCCCGGCGGCGCTCCTCGGCCAGCCGGTCGGTGTCCACCCCGGTGAGGGCCCGCACCAGGGCGGTCTTGCCGTGGTCCACATGGCCTGCGGTGCAGAAGATCATGCCCTCTCCTCCCTCCACGCCGCCAGGGCGGCGGCGATCTCCGCCTCGTCGCCGGGCAGGAGGGTGCGCACGTCCAGCAGGAGCTTCCCCCGGTGGATGCGGCCCAGGATGGGCACCCGCCAGGCGCGGAGGTGGGCCTCCAGCGCCTCCGCCGGCTCCAGGGCCGCCGCCCAGGCGGGCAGGCTCTCCCCCGGCCGGGCGCCGCCCCCCACTTCCCCCTGGGTCTCCACCGCCGTGCAGGGGTGGAGGGGGGAGAGGGCTTCGGCCAGGGCCTCCGCCCGCCGCCGCAGCTCCTCCGGCGGGGCGGAGAGCATGGCGGACACCGGCACCGCCGTCCCGTCCCGCCAGTCCAGCAGGGTGGCCTCCAGGGCGGCCAGGGCCAGCTTGCCGGGGCGCAGGGCGCGGAAGAGGGGGTCGGCCCGCAGACGGCCGAGCTGCTCCGCCTTCCCCAGCAAAATCCCCGCCTGGGGCCCGCCCAGCAGCTTGTCCCCGGAGAAGCAGCACACATCGGCCCACGCAACCGCCTCGGCCAGCTCCGGGGAGCCAGGGGCGGCGGAGCCCAGGTCGCAGAACAGCGGCACCCCCCGCTTCCGGGCCAGAGCGCCCAGCTCGGGCAGGGAGACCGCCTGGGTGAAGCCCACAACCCGGAAGTTGCTGGGGTGCACCTTGAGCAGCACCTGGGCCTCCCCCGCATCCAGGGCGGCGGCGTAGTCGGCCGGGCGGGTCTTGTTGGTGGTGCCCACCTCCACCAGCCGGGCCCCGCTGCGGGCCAGGATGTCGGGCACCCGGAAGCCCCCGCCGATCTCCACCAGCTCCCCCCGGGAGATGGCCACCCCCCGCCCCGCCGCCAGGGCGGAGAGGAGGAGAAACACGGCGGCGGCGTTGTTGTTGACCACCAGGGCCGCCTCCGCGCCGGTGAGGGCGCACAGGAGGGACTCGACGGCCGCCCCCCGGCGGCCCCGGCGGCGGGCGGAGAGGTCGTACTCCAGGTTGGAATAGCCCCGGGCGGCCTCTCCCACCGCCGCCGCCGCCCGCGGACTGAGAGGGGCCCGGCCCAGGTTGGTGTGGAGCACCACGCCGGTGGCGTTGATCACCCGCCCCAGGGCGGGCCGGGCCAGCTCCGCGCCCCGGCGGAGGACGGACTGCTCCAGCTCATCCAGGCCGGGGACGGCAGACAGCGCCCCGGCCCGCAGGGCGGCGCGGTACTCGTCCAGCACCTGGCGGGCCGCCTGCCGCCGCAGGGCGTAGGGCAGGGGGCTGCCCGCCAGGGCGGGGCGGGCGAGAAGCAGATCCATTTTGGGCAGCGCACGCAGCAGTTCCGGCTTCACAGAGATCCCTCCCGGGTGTCATTTGGCTAGAGTATATCACATTTTTTCAGACGATGGGGTATAAACTGCATGGTTTTCAGAAAAACGGGTACAAAATACGGTAAGACAAGGAAACATTTTCATTGACAGGACACTTACCAAACGGTTATGATTGGAGAGGTCAAAAAGCAACCGATTCCGGCCTGCCCCGCCTCGGGGCCGGGCCGATACAGAAAGGGACAGAGAGCAGATGAGAGGTGTCGAAACCCGTATCCAGGAGATCCGCCACCGGGTGTTCCGGGAGGTGGCCCGCATGGCTTACCACACGGAGTGGCCGGTGGACAAGCGCATTGAGAGCCTGCCTTACAAGATCATCCCGGGCGAGGTGGGCAACTTCCGCAACGACGTGTTTTTGGAGCGGGCCATCGTGGGCGAGCGGCTGCGGCTGGCCATGGGCCTGCCCTGCCGGAGCGCGGCGGAGCACGCCCCGCTCTCGGAGAATATCGAGGCGGCCGACCGGCCGGAGACCTACTACACCCCTCCGCTCATCAACGTCATTAAGTTTGCCTGCAACGGCTGCGCGGAGAAGCGGGTGCTGGTGACCGAGGGCTGCCAGGGCTGCCTGGCCCACCCCTGCGAGGAGGTCTGCCCCAAGGACGCCATCAAGCTGGACCGCTACAACGGCCGCTCCCACATCGACCCCGGCAAGTGCATCAACTGCGGCCGCTGCGCCGACGTGTGCTCCTACAAGGCCATTATCATTCAGGAGCGGCCCTGCGCCGTGGCCTGCGGAATGGACGCCATTGGAACCGACGCCAATGGCAAGGCCGAGATCGACCCGGACAAGTGCGTCTCCTGCGGCATGTGCCTGGTAAACTGCCCCTTCGGCGCCATTGCCGACAAGTCCCAGATCTTCCAGGTCATCCGGGCCATCCAGTCCGGCGAGCGGGTTTACGCCGCGGTGGCCCCCGCCTTCGTGGGCCAGTTCGGCCCCAAGGTGACCCCCGGCAAGCTCCGCGCCGCCGTGAAGCAGCTCGGCTTTGCCGATGTCTTTGAGGTGGCCATCGGCGCCGACCTCTGTGCCACACAGGAGGCGGAGGACTTCGTCCGGGAGGTGCCGGAGGAGCTGCCCTTCATGGGCACGTCCTGCTGCCCGGCGTGGTCGGTCATGGCCAAGAAGCTCCACCCCGACCACGCCCACTGCATCTCCATGGCCCTCACCCCCATGACCCTCACCGCCCGCCTCATCAAGCACGAGCATCCCAACGCCAAGGTGGTGTTCATCGGCCCCTGCGCGGCCAAGAAGCTGGAGGCCATGCGCAAGAGCGTGCGCAGCGAGGTGGACTTCGTGCTCACCTTTGAGGAGATGGCGGGGATCTTTGCGGCCAAGCATGTGGATCTGACCACCATCGAGGAGGATCCGGACGGCGTCAACGATGCCTCTACCGACGGGCGCAGCTTCGCCGTGGGCGGCGGCGTGGCCAAGGCAGTGGTCAACGTTATCCAGCACCGCTACCCCGGCCGGGAGGTCAAGGTGACCAGCTCCCAGGGCCTGCGGGAGTGCCGCAAGATGATGCAGGAGGCGGTGGCAGGCAAGTACCCCGGCTATCTGCTGGAGGGCATGGCCTGTCCCGGCGGCTGCGTGGCCGGCGCCGGTACCATGCAGCCCATCAAGAAGTCCCAGGCCGCCGTTGGCCTTTACGCCCGGCAGGCCAAGCACAAGACCTCCGACGAAACCGAGCACATCAAGGAGCTGGACAAGCTGGTGGACTGAGCAGAGCAAAACGAACCCCCGGAACCGACGCGGTTCCGGGGGTTCGTTTATTCCTTGCAGGCCAGACGCTTGTGCACATCCCGGCGGAGCAGGGCGTAGAGCACCGAGGCCACGGGCACGCTGAGCAGCACGCCCACCAGGCCGCCCACGCCGCCGCCGATGGTGACGGCGGCCAGCACCCAGATGCCGGGCAGGCCGATGGAGGTGCCCACCACCTTGGGGTAGATGACGTTGCCCTCAATCTGCTGGAGCACCACCAGGAAGACCAGGAAGACCAGGGCTTTGATGGGGGAGACCATCACCAGCAGCAGGGCGGACACAATGGCCCCGATGTAGGCGCCCGCCACCGGGATGATGGCGGAGGCGCCGATGATGACGCCGATAAGAGGGGCGTAGTCGGCCTGGATGAAGAGCATCCCCGCCGCGCACAGCCCGCCCAGGATACAGGCCTCAATGAGCTGCCCGGTGACGAAGCGGGTGAAGGTGTCGGCCGTCAGGTGGACCACATCGGTGAGGGGGTCGGCAAACCGGGCGGGCACATAGGCCCGCAGCACCCGGCGGCACTGGCTCATGAGGGTGTCCCTGCCGGAGAGCATATAGATGGAGAATACTAGGGAGAGCACCCCGGTGACCACCATGGAGACGATGCCGCTGGTGAGCTCCAGCAGGTGGGGGCCCAGGTCGGACAGGAAGCCCAGCACGTAGTTGAACAGGTTTTTGAGCACATCGTTCAGGCCGGACAGGTCCAGCGCCTCCACATCCAGGTGGAAGTAGGCGATGATATCGTTGTACCAGCCCTGGACGTTGGCCAGGTAGCCCCCCAGGTTGAGGGCGAAGGTCTGGATGCTCTCCACCAGCTTGGGCACCACAAAGGAAAAGATGGCGGCGATGGCCAGAATCAGCACCAGATAGGAGGTGACCACCGCCAGGGGGCGGGCCGCCCCCCTGGCCCGGGTGCGGGACAGCCCTCGATCATAGAGGCGGAAAAAGAAGTGGCAGGGCCGGTTGAGGACGAAGGCCAGTGCGAAGCCGATGAGCAGCGGCTTAACCAGCCCCAGCACCCATGCCACCCCGCCGGCGATCAGGCCCAGGCGGCTGAGTACCATCACCAGTACCACCGTATAGGTGATGAGGAGCAGAATGCTTTTAAACAGCTTTTTATCCATGCTATCTCCCAATTTCATATAATCTGCCTCCACTATAGCATTGGCGGGCGGGGCCAGTCAACGGAATCCGGGCGATTTAAGCAAAGTTTAATGAAATGTTCCGCCTCCATAAAAATTTCCTTGACAAAGTGGCCTGGCAGGCCTATAATCATAGTAAACATATAGGAATTAAGAAGTTTTGAAAGGAGCGTCTCTATGTCGCACTTCATTTACGCCGACCATGCGGCCACCACGGCTGTCTCCGATACCGCCCTCCAGGCCATGCTCCCCCACTTCACCACGGCCTACGGCAACCCCTCCAGCCTGTACCGCTTTGCCCAGGAGGGCAAGACCGACCTGGAGCGGGCGCGGGCGGAGATCGCCGCCTGCCTCAACGCCCGGCCGGAGGAGATCTACTTCACCTCCGGCGGTACGGAGGCGGACAACTGGGCCCTGCGGGGGGTGGCCGAGCTCATGGCCCTGAAGGGGCGGAAGGGCGGCCACATCATCACCTCCGCCATCGAGCACCACGCCGTCCTCCACACCGCCCAGTATCTGGAGAAGCAGGGCTATGAGGTCACCTACCTGCCGGTGGACGGGCGGGGGCTGGTGGATCCCGCCGCCCTGGAGGGGGCGATCCGGCCGGACACCATTCTTATCTCCATCATGGCCGCCAACAACGAGATCGGCACCATAGAGCCTGTCGCCGAGCTGGGCCGCATCGCCCGGGCCCACAAGGTGCTCTTTCACACCGACGCGGTGCAGGCCGTGGGCCATATCCCCGTGGACGTGGAAGCGTGGAATGTGGATCTGCTCTCCCTGTCCGCCCACAAGTTCCGCGGCCCCAAGGGAGTGGGCGCCCTGTACGTGAAAAAGCCCCTGCGCCTGCCCGCGCTCATCCAGGGCGGCGGCCAGGAGAAGGGCCGCCGCTCCGGCACCGAGAACGTCCCCGGCGCGGTGGGTATGGCCGCCGCCCTGCGGGAGGCGGTGGACGGCCTGAGCCGGGAGTCCCCCCGCCTGGCCGCCCTGCGGGACAGGCTCATCGACGGCCTGACCGGGCTTCCCTACACCCGCCTCACCGGCGACCCGGTGAACCGCCTGCCCGGCACCGCCTCCTTTGTCTTTGAAGGGGTGGAGGGAGAGGCCCTGCTGCTCCACCTGGACGCCAGGGGCATCTGCGCCTCCTCCGGCTCGGCCTGTTCTTCTGCGTCCCTGGACCCCTCCCACGTGCTGCTGGCCATCGGCCTGCCTCACGCCATTGCCCACGGCTCCCTGCGGCTCTCCCTGGGCGCGGAGAATACCGAGGCGGACGTGGACTACATTTTGAAGGAAGTGCCCCAGGTGGTGGCGTATCTCCGGGAGCTGTCCCCCGTATGGGACCGGGACGCACAGAAGCCCACCTGGGAGCTGTAACTGGAAAGGAGAAACTGCTATGCTGTATTCCGATAAGGTGATGGACCACTTTGAGCACCCCAGGAACGTGGGGGAGATAGAACATGCCGACGGGGTGGGCCAAGTGGGCAACCCCAAGTGCGGCGACATCATGAAGATGTACCTGAAGATCGACGGGGACGTGATCACCGACGTGAAGTTCAAGACCTTTGGCTGCGGCTCGGCCATCGCCACCTCCTCCATGGCCACCGAGATGATCAAGGGAAAGACCATCGCGGAGGCCATGACCCTGACCAACGCCGCCGTGGCGGAGGCTCTGGACGGCCTGCCCGCCTACAAGATGCACTGCTCCGTTCTGGCGGAGGAGGCCATCAAGGCCGCCCTGGCCGACTACTACCGCCGCCAGGGCCGGGAGGTGCCCGAAGCCCTCCGCCTGCCCTGTGAGGATGAGGAGCACGGCTGCTGCTCCTGCGGCCACTGAGCCAGGACACGCAAGGCCCCGGAATCGAAGCGGTTCCGGGGCTTTTTTCTTGACAGAGGGCGGGGCTTGTCATAAAATAGGACGGAACTTTGTGAGAAATAAGGGAGTATGGGTCCGTGATCGAGTTAAAACACATTTCCAAGACCTTTCCCACGGCCGACGGCGTGTTTCAAGCCCTGGACGACATCAATCTGACCATCCGGGACGGGGACATCTTCGGCATCGTGGGCATGAGCGGCGCGGGCAAGTCCACCCTGGTGCGCTGCATCAACCTGCTGGAGCGCCCTACAGCGGGCCAGGTGGTCATCGACGGACAGGATCTCATGGAGCTGTCCGCCCCCCAGCTGCGGGAGAAGCGCCGCTCCATCAGCATGATCTTCCAGCAGTTCAACCTGCTCATGCAGCGCACCTGCCTGGGCAACATCTGCTTCCCCATGGAGATCGCCGGGGTGCCCAAGGGGGAGGCGCGCAAGCGCGCCCTGGAGTATCTGGACATCGTGGGCCTGCCCGACAAGGCCAACGCCTACCCGGCCCAGCTCTCCGGCGGCCAGAAGCAGCGCATCGCCATCGCCCGCGCCCTGGCCTCCAATCCCAAGGTGCTGCTGTGCGACGAGGCCACCTCCGCCCTGGACCCCACCACCACCCGCAGCATCCTCAGGCTGATCCAGGACATCAACCGGCGCATGGGCATCACCGCCGTGATTATTACCCACGAGATGGCGGTGGTGGAGGAGATCTGCTCCCACGTGGCCATCCTGGAGCGCGGCCGCATGGTGGAGACCGGCACAGTGGAGGCGGTGTTCTCCAACCCTCAGACCGAGGCAGGCCGCCGGCTGGTGTTCCCGGAGGGGGCCAACATCGACAAGTTTCCCGTGGCGGGCGTGGTGCGGGTGGTGTTCAACGGCGGCTCCTCCTACGAGCCCCTCATCGCCTCCCTGGCCATCGACTGCGGCGTGAAGGTGAACATACTGGGGGCCGACACCCGCAACGTAAACGGCAAGGCCTTCGGCTCCATGCTGCTGGGCCTGCCCGAGGATCATGGAGAGGCTGTCCGTGCCATGAACTATCTGAAGGCCCAGAAGGACGTCACCGTGGAGGAGGTGCCCGACTACCATGGATAAATTTATGCAGCAGATGCGCGAGGCCTTTGCCAACGAGGCCCTGTGGAAGGAGTTCCAGACTGGTATCTGGGACACCATCTACTCCACCGTGGCGGCCACTCTGGTGGCCTGCGTCCTGGGCATTATCCTGGGCATTATCCTGGTGGCGGGGGAGGAGGACGGCGTGCGCCCCCTGCCCGGCCCGGTGATGAAGGTGCTCAACTTTGCCATCAACATCCTGCGCTCGGTGCCTTTCCTGATCCTGATGATCATGGTGCTTCCCCTGAGTGAGCTCCTGGTGGGTACCACCATCGGCACTGTGGCCTCCATCCCTCCCCTGATTATCGCCTCGGCCTCCTTCGTGGCCCGGCTGGTGGAGACCTCCCTGCGGGAGGTGGACAAGGGGGTCATCGAGGCCGCCCAGTCCATGGGCTGCTCCCCCTTCCAGATCATCTGGAAGGTGATTTTGCCGGAGAGCCTGCCCTCCCTGGTGGCCAGCTTCACCACCGCATTTATCACCATTCTGGGCTACGGCGCCATGGCTGGCGCCATCGGCGGCGGCGGCCTGGGCAAGATTGCCATCAACTACGGCTATTATAAATACAACTATGCGGTGATGCTCATCGCCGTGGTCTTTATTGTGGTTTTGGTGCAGATTTTCCAGTCACTGGGTACCTCCCTGGCCACCCGGACGGACCACCGCATCACCAACCGGGCTGGGCGAAGAAAGCTCCGCCGGAACGTCAGCCGGCAGATGAACCGGGACAAGCGCAGCCCCGGCGGCATGTGAATTTTGGAGGGGGCGGCAAAGCAGTTGCTTTGCCGCCCCCTCTTTTTTGTGCAGAATATGCGATTGACAGGAGCGCCTTCCGGTTGTAAACTAAGTGCAACCCAAGCGGAACTGAATAACGCCCCTCAAACGCGAGGAAGAGAAGAGTAGCCAGAGAGATACGGCACAGAGAGCCCGGAATGGTGGAAACGGGTACGGAAGGCTTTGGGGAAGATGGTCTCGGAGCGGCGCGGCTGACTGCCACAGGCACAGGCCGCGACGGGAGCGCCCGTCAGCGCGCGGGAGTATGCCAGTACTCCATAAGGCCCCTGTCGTGAGGCAGGGGTGAAGCAAGGTGGTACCACGAAGCCGGAAGGCTCTCGTCCTTGAATTTGGATTCAAGGGCGTTTTTTTGTGCTCTGATTTGGGAATACCACCTCCCTTTGAGGAACAATGAAAAGGAGAAATGCACCATGAAGAAGCTCGCATCCCTGCTCCTGTCCGGCGCCCTGGCCCTCGGCCTGCTGGCCGGCTGCGGCGGCACCCCCGGTACCGCCGACACCCCCGCCGCAAACACTGACACCCCTGCCGCCCCCACCCAGACCGGCTCCCTGGAGGGCACCACCCTGAAGGTGGGCGCCTCTCCCGCTCCCCACGCCGAGATCCTGGCCGTGGTGAAGGAACTGCTGGCGGAGGAGGGAATCAACCTGGAGATCGTGGAGTTTACCGACTACATCCAGCCCAACACCGCGGTGGAGAACGGCAGCATTGACGCCAACTACTTCCAGCACATCACCTATCTGAACAACTTCAACGCTGAGAATGGCACCCACCTGGTGAGCGTGGCAGATGTGCACTACGAGCCCTTCGGCATCTACGCCGGCAAGACCGCCAGCCTGGAGGAGCTCCAGGACGGCGCGCAGATCGGCGTGCCCAACGACCCCACCAACGGCGGCCGCGCCCTGCTGCTCCTCCAGGAGCAGGGCCTCATCACTTTGAAGGAGGATGTGGGCCTGGAGCCCACCAAGCTGGACATCGCGGAGAACCCCCACAACTATGAGATCGTGGAGATGGAGGCCGCCCAGCTCCCCCGCTCCCTGGGCAGCCTGGACATTGCCGTCATCAACGGCAACTACGCCATCCAGGCCGATCTGAAGGTGGCCGACGCCCTGGCGATTGAGTCCGCCGAGGGCACCGCCGGCACCGCTTATGTCAATGTGCTGGCCGTCAAGGAGGGCCGGGAGAGCGACCCCGCCATCCAGGCTCTGGCAAAGGCCCTGTGCAGCGACGAGGTCAAGGCGTTCATTGACGAGACCTATGCCGGCGCCGTGCAGGCGGTGTTCTAAGGTCCTGTCCACACAGACGGCCCGCTTTGCGGGCCGTCTCATCCGACTAAAATCCTATTGATTTTGTAGGAATTTGGTGGTATACTGCTGAATAGAATCTAAATTATGAGGGAGGTATTACCTATGCAGATTGCAAATACACTGCCCGAGCTGATCGGGAACACCCCCCTGCTTCGGCTGGAGCGGTTTGCCCCCGGGGCAGGGGTGCTGGCCAAGCTGGAGAGCTTTAACCCCCTGTCCTCCGCCAAGGACCGGGCAGGCCTTTACATGATTTTGGACGCCGAGGAGAGGGGCCTGCTCCAGCCCGGCGCGGTGATTGTGGAGCCCACCAGCGGCAACACCGGCGTGGCCCTGGCCTACATCGGCCGCCAGCGGGGCTACCGGGTGGTGCTCACCATGCCGGAGACCATGAGTCAGGAGCGGCGCAGCCTGCTGGCCGCTCTGGGGGCGGAGCTGGTGCTCACCGAAGGGGCCCGGGGTATGGGCGGCGCCATTGAGCGGGCGAAGGAGCTGCTGGAGAGCACCCCAGGCGCGTGGATGCCCGACCAGTTCAACAACCCCGCCAACGCCCGGGCCCACTACGAGACCACCGGTCCCGAGCTGTGGCGGGACACCGACGGCGGCGTGGACGTGCTGGTGGCGGGAGTGGGTTCCGGCGGCACCATCACTGGCGCGGGCCGCTATCTGAAGGAGCAGAACCCCGCCATCCGCGTGGTGGCGGTGGAGCCGGCTGAGTCCCCCGTCCTCTCCGGCGGCCGGCCGGGGCCCCATAAGATCCAGGGCATCGGCGCGGGCTTCGTCCCCGGCACCCTGGACATGGGGGTGGTGGACGAGGTGGTGGCCGTCACCGGCGACGAGGCCTATGCCGCCGCCCGGGAGCTGGCCCGTACCGAGGGGGTGTTGGCCGGGGTGTCCTCCGGCGCGGCGGCCCACGCGGCCCGCATCCTGGCCCAGCGGCCGGACATGCGGGGCAAGACCATCGCGGTGGTGCTCCCCGATACTGGCGAGCGCTACCTCTCTACAGGGCTGTTTGCGTGAATAGAGCGCGGTGGACACAATCGGCAGCATGGCTCCGGCCGCAGGCGTTTTGCCTGTGGCCGGAGCCATATTATGTATGGAGCTGGGCCTCCAGGGCGGCACGGTCGGGGAGCAGATAGTGCTGGCGCGTCTTTTTCAGCAGGCCCTCCCGGCTCAGGCTTTGAAAGCACTGGGACACCACCACCCGGGAGATGCCCAGAAAATCGGCCACCTCCTGGTGGGTCAGCCGGATAGTGAGGCGGACCCCCGCCCCCTCCTCTGTACCGTATGGCTCTGACACGGAGAGCAGGAACTGAATGACACGCCCCCGCACGCTTAGAAAGCTGTCGCGGATCAGCATGCGGCCAAGCACCTGGCTCTTCCGGGCGGAGATCTGGAACAGCTTCAGTGCCAGGGCGGGAGAGGCCTCGGCCCGCCGTTTGAACACCTCCGCCGGGATGCGGAAAATCTGACACGCAGTGACTGCGACGGCCCGGTATTCCCGCGGGCCGCCGAACAGGCACTCGTCCTCTCCCACGGGAATCCCTTCAAAGAGCAGGCAGAGCACCCGCTTTTTCCCGCTGCTGTGGATGCACTCCACCCGGATCTGCCCTGTTTGCAGAAAAATCACCTCGCGGGCCGGGTCGCCCTGCTGATAGAACACCGTGCCCGCCGGGACGGTCTCCGGGCGAAAGCCGTCGGTCAGTCTGTCCCACACGGTGTCCCACGGTTCATTTCCAACGGCGGAGAGGTGCTCCGGAATCCACTGCTTTTCCCAGCGAAGCTCTTTTTCCAATGGTGTTCACCCTTCTCCCGGTTTCTGCGCGCGCAGCCCCCGCACAGATTGGGAGGCGGTTCGTGCGGTTTGCACATGGATACCCAATTTATTTTCTTTATTTTCGAAGAAAATGACGATTTTGTAAAGTGGTTAACAGAAAATTGCGGCGGGGTTTTCTATACTGTATCACGTTGTGCGGCCCGCACGCTGTGGGGCCTGTCAAATCTGGTAAAATGGAAAGGGATGGAGCGAATGAAACGAAGGACAGCGCACGCCCTGTGCGCAGCGGGCCTAAGCCTGTCACTGCTGGCCGGCTTGGTGCCGGCCATGGCCGCAGGCCCGGCGGAGGTGGCGGATAGCCTCTACATCAACGGCAACATCTACACCGTGGATGAAGACTTCTCCACTGCCACCACTATGGCGGTGAAGGGGGACCGCATCCTGTATGTGGGCGACCAAGCCGGTGCGGAGGCCTATGTGGGTGCGGGAACTGAGATCACCGACCTCGGCGGCAAAACCGTGCTGCCCGGTCTCATCGAGGGACATATGCATGTCAGCAATCTGGGGGAAAACCACCTGAAGCTGGACTGCTACTTTAAATCGAAGGAGGATATTCTGGAGATGGTGCGCCAGGCCGCCAAGGAGGCGGAGCCCGGCGAGTGGATCCAGGGTTCCGGCTGGCTGGATACCCTGTGGGATGAGCCCGGCTTCCCTTCAAAGGAGGAACTGGACGCCGTGGCGCCCAACAACCCGGTCTATCTGCTCCGGGCAGACAACCATATGGGCTGGTTTAACAGCATGGCGCTGGAGATGGCGGGCATTACCAAGGATACCCCAGAGCCTCAGGGCGGCCAGATTCTCAAAACGGACAACGGGGAACTGCTGGGCTGCCTTACCGACAACGCGGCGTCAATGGTCATCAAGGTAATTCCTACCTGGAGTGCTGAGGCACAGAAAAACGCTGTGCTCATGGCTCAGGAGGAGCTGTTCTCCTATGGCTTTACCTCTGCCACGGACGCAGGCACAAAGGTCAACTACATCCAGCACTATGAGGATCTCTATGAGAGCGGTGAGCTGAAGCTGCGCATTTACGCCATGCCCATGCTCAACAGCACGGACAGCGCCGAGGCCGGCTACATCCGGGAGCACCGGCCGGTCAACGGCCTGTACGACAACCATCTGAGTATAATGGGTGTCAAGGTGCTGGGCGACGGTGCTCTGGGCTCCCGCGGCTCTGCTCTGCTGAAGGATTACTCCGACGATCCGGGCAATCGTGGTTCCTACCGCTTTACGGACGAGGAGATTTACAACGTGATGAGCCTGGCCTACAACAACGGCTATCAGATCGCGTACCACGCCATCGGCGACGGTGCCAACCACCAGGTGCTGAACACCTACGAGCGCCTGCTGAAGGAAAATCCCCGGGAGGACCCCCGCCTGCGCATTGAGCACTTCCAGGTCGTTACCCCGGAGGATATTGACCGGGCCCTGGAGCTCGGCATCCTCACCGCGATGCAGTTTACCCATGCCACCTCGGACCTGTCCATGGCGGAGGACCGCCTGGGCCCCGAGCGTATTCAGACGGCCTACGCCTGGCGCACCGTTCTGGATAAGGGCGGCATCATTATCGGCGGCTCTGACGCGCCGGTGGAGATGGTCAACCCCTTCCACGGCCTGTATGCCGGTGTCACCCGTATGACCCGCGCCGGTGAGCCGGAGGGCGGCTGGTACGCCAACCAGAAGGTCACCCGTGAGGAGGCGCTGCGCGCCTTTACCATCTGGGCCGCCTATGGTCAGTTTGAGGAGGATCTCAAGGGCTCTCTGGAGCCCGGCAAGCTGGCCGACTTTGTAGTGATCGACCGGGACTACATGACCTGTCCTGAGGAGGAGATCAAGGATATTCAGGCCCTGATGACAGTCTCCGGCGGCGAGGTGGTCTATACCAAGGACACCAGCGAGCCTACGATTCTCTGGCAGGGGAAGCCGGTTACCCTCCTGTCTGGGGCGCTGATTGAGCAGCCCGGCACCATTTATGCCTCCGCCTCGGATCTGGCGGGCAACATCAGCGCGGTTCTGGAGCGGGGAGAGGGCACTGTGACCGTGACCTGCGGTGAGCAGTCGGCGGAGCTTCCCGTCAAGACGGTGAATGGGGCAGACTACGTCCCTGTTCGTGCCTTCTTTGAAGGCATCGGCTATGCGGTGACCTGGTGCCCGGACAGCCGGACGGTATCAACCTCCCGCATGAGCACGGCGGACACCTCTGAGGCTGCGGCTCAGCCCCCTGTGGACGAGTACAGCTTTCAGCTCGGCAATTTTGACGGCACCGTGGGCGCCTTCTGCGATGTAATCATGACCGGAGCCAAGGAGCTGGCGTTCAGTGATCCCTTTGATCCCGAGGACGAACCCCTTCTTACATCCTATGTGGCGAAAAAGTGCGAGGGATACGGTGTAAAGTACTACATCGACAAGGATCTTCTTCTGACCAAGCTGTTTTCCACTGTGGAGATGGATGGTCAGTGGGTCTATATCCTCTATGCCGACGACGCAGTGCTTCAGGAGTATCTGGAGCTGAAGCAGGAGGAGAAAGACATGATTGCAGCAGGAACCTACACAGAGAAGGCCCAGATCGACCTGGCTACCCGGTATGGCAAGCTGATGGGCTATAGCGATGCTCATATTGCTGCCAGCATCGCAGGGGCGTAATCCAGACAATCAGAGCCGCCGCACTGGAAATCAGTACGGCGGCTCTGATTTATTTTGGGCTGTTCTACGCGTTATGTCCGGGGCACTTCTCATGATAGCGGCGCACGAGGTCGGCCAGAGTCAGGCGGTCCACCACGCTGGAGACGGCGGCCTGAATGTCCCGCCACACCTCTACGGTGACGCACCGGTCGGCCCGGTTGCAGCGGCAGGTATCGTCCTGATCCACACAGCTCACCGGCGCCAGATTGCCCTCCAGCACCCGCAGAATCTCCCCCACGGTGTACTCCTCTGGCTCACGGGTGAGGAGGTAGCCGCCCCCCGCGCCCCGGACCGAGCGAACCAGCCCGGCCCGGGAGAGCTGAGTTACAATCTGCTCCAGATATTTATCGGAAATCTCCTGCCGCTGGGCCACATCCCGCAGCGGAACTGCCGCGCCATGGCTGTGAAGGGCCACATCCAGCATGAGGCGGAGCGCATAACGGCCTTTCGTGGAAATTTTCATGCACATCCCTACCTTTTCTGACAAATATAATACCATGGAACAGGTAGGATTTCAAGTGAAATTTCCACTTGACTTTCGCGCCAAAAAGTGCTAAAGTGCTCTACAAGAGGAGCGTGAGAGGTTCATGCGCAGGTACGTCGGTTATGGATACGGCTATTACCGCTGCTATTTTGCCAGCGGTCTGTTTGCCTGCCCATAACCGGCCTGTCAGGAATCTTCCGGCGCTCCGCAGTTGGAGCCGATGGAACCCGCGGCCGCCTTTGGGCGGCTGCGGGTTCTTTGTTTGTGAAAGGAGTCAGAATATGGTTGTCATTATGAAGCGGGAGTTTACCCCGGAGCAGTTGGAGGCCGCCGTACACACCATGGAGGAGGGCGGCGTCAAAGTCATGGTGTCCAAGGGGGCGGAGACCACCATCCTGGGCGCGGAGGGCAACGCCGAGCACATCGACCAGGAGAAGCTGTCCCTGCTGCCCGGCGTGGAGCGGGTCATGCGGGTCACGGAGCCCTATAAGAAGGCCAACCGGAAGTACCACCCGGAGGACACGGTGATTGAGCTGTCCAATGGCCGCAGCGTGGGCGGGAACCGGCTGGCGGTGATCGCCGGGCCCTGCTCGGTGGAGAGCGAGGCGCAGATTGTGGGGGTGGCCCAGGCGGTAAAGGCCAGCGGCGCCGCCGCCCTGCGGGGCGGCGCCTTCAAGCCCCGCACCTCCCCCTATGCCTTCCAGGGTATGGGCAACGACGGCATCCGCCTGCTCCAGGAGGCAAAGGAGGCCACCGGCCTGCCCATCGTCACCGAGATCATGTCCACCGACAACGTGGAGATGTTCGAGATGTGCGTGGACGTGATTCAGGTGGGAGCCCGGAACATGCAGAACTTCGACCTGCTCAAGCAACTTGGCAAGACCTCCAAGCCCATCCTGCTCAAGCGGGGCCTGTCCTCCACCATTGAGGAGTGGCTCATGAGCGCCGAGTACATCATGGCCGGGGGCAACCACCGGGTCATCCTCTGCGAGCGGGGTATCCGCACCTTTGAGACCTATACCCGCAACACCCTGGACCTCTCCGCCGTGCTGGCGGTGAAGCAGCTCTCCCACCTGCCGGTGGTGGTGGACCCCTCCCACGCCTGCGGCAAGGCGTGGATGGTGGAGCGCATGAGTCTGGCGGCGGTAGCCGCCGGGGCGGACGGCCTCATCATCGAGGTGCACAACGACCCGCCCCACGCCCTCTGTGACGGGGCCCAGTCCATCACCCCGGCCCAGTTTGACACCCTCATGGGCAGGCTGACCGCCCTGGCCCCCTGCGTGGGGCGGGAGCTGTGACCGGCCCTCAGTAAAGAAGAGGAGTGCGCGATGAAACAAACGATGCTGATTGTGGGCCTCGGTTTAATTGGCGGCTCACTGGCCCTTGCCCTGAAGGGCTTTGAGGATTTCGAGATTGTGGGCGTGGACGTGTCCCAGCCCACCCTGCGCTACGCCGCCGAGCACGGTGTGGGCGACCGTGTGACCGAGGACGCCGCCGCCGAGCTCCCCCAGGCCGACGTGGTGGCCCTGGCCCTCCACCCCCAGGGGATCGTGGACTTCCTGGCCCGGTATCGGGATGCGTTCAAGCCGGGGGCCCTGGTGTGGGACGTGTGCGGCGTCAAGACCGCTATTTTGGAGGCGGCCCAGGTGCTGCCCGGTACAGTGGATTTTATCGGCTGCCACCCCATGGCGGGCACCGAGTTCTCCGGCGTGGAGCACGCCTTTGCGGAGATGTTCCGGGACTCCCACTTCCTGCTGGTGCCCCGGGATGACAGCAGGCCGGAGCACATTGCCCTGCTGGAGCGGCTGGCGGCCTATATCGGCTGCAAGGACGTATGCCGCACCACCGCCCAGGCCCACGACGCCCTGATCGCCTACACCAGCCAGATGATGCACCTTATCGCCGTGTCGGTGTGCGACGATCCGGAGCTCTTTCAGTGCAGGGGCTTCGAGGGCTCCTCCTTCCGGGGCTGTACCCGGGTGGCGGCCCTGGACGTGGGGTTGTGGACACAGCTCTTCTCCCTCAACCAGCCCGCCCTGCTGGCGGCGGTGGACCGGCTGCTGGACAACCTCCAGTCCTACCGGGACGCGCTGGCCTCCGGAAACCGGGCGGCCCTGGCGGAGAAGCTGGCCCACTCCGCCGCCCGCAAGCGGGAGATGGATCTGCCCGGGCCCGATCTGCTGGCATGACAAAAAGGCGCCGCTGCATTGCAGCGGCGCCTTTTTGTCACGGCTTCTGAAAAATGTTGAGATCCGCCGCGGTGAGCGGCGCGTTGTAGGGGTTGATGAGGGAGTTGACGGTCTCCAGGGCGGCCTCCGGGTCCAGCTCGTAGCAGGAGCCCCAGCGGTAGCCCCGGCTGTCCACATAGTAGACATTCTCACCCGCCAGGGTGGCGCTGGCAAAGCCCGTGGAGAAGTCCAGGCCCAGGGCGGGCTGGGCAAACCAGAGGGCCTCGCTGAACTCCAGATCAGTGTCCACATACTCCAGGAAGAGGTTCACGTAAGAGTTGATCTTCTGCGGATTGGACAGGGCTTTTTTCAGGATGGCGGCGATGAGCTGCTGCTGGGTGCGGGTGCGGCCGATGTCTCCGTCCGGATAGGCGCCGTACAGGTTGTCGGGGTAGGAGCCGGGGCCGTCGGAGTTGTTGCGGCAGCGGGCCACCTTGAGCACGTCCTCGCCGGTCAGGTGCTGGAGGCCGGGCTGGTAGTGGATGTGGAGGTCCTGGGTGGGATCGTCAAAGCTCATGCGCACCGGTACGTCGAACTCGATGCCGCCCAGCTCATCCACCAGGGCCACAAAGCCGTCCACGTCCACCGCCACATAGTAGTCGATGGGCACGCCCAGCAGGTTAGAGACGGTGTCCCGCAGGTTCTCCGGCCCCTTGTGGTAGGCGGCGTTGATCTTCCCGCTCTCCAGCAGGGTGTCCCGGGGGACGGAGACCATACCCACCTTCTGAGCCTCAGTGTCGTAGGAGGCCACAATGATGGTGTCGGCGTTGCCGCTGGACTGGTCGCTGGCGGCCAGCAGAAAAGTGTATGTCCCTTCCCGCCTCTGGCGGCCAGGCGCTTCGGTCTGATCCGGGGAGAGGGAGCCGGCGGGGGCCTCCGGTGTGGGCTCCGGGGCCTGGGTGGGCTTTTTGGAGGCCAGGCGATAGGCGCAGTAGAGTACCACGATGATGGCGGACAGGACCACCAGGATGCGATATGCCAGCTTCCCCGCCCGGCGGAGGGGGGAGACACGCTTTTTTTTGCGGATGCGACGGCGTTGGGCCACAGAGAGGCGCCCCCTTTTCTCAGGTGTGATTATGTCAACAAGCAACCACTAGTATATAAAATGGGAAGCCGTCTGACAAGAGAAAGTTTGCAAACTTCACGAATCTGTAAGAACTCAGAGGCGGCTCTGGATACTCAGGGTTGCGGCGGTGAGCGCGTTGACGGCCCCCAGCAGCTCCACCAGAAGCTGATTTTGGCAGGCCAGGGCCTCCAGAATCCGGTCCAGCCCGTCGGCGGGCGGCGGGGTAGGACAGTCGATGCAGTAGGGGATGGGATGGGCGTAGCGCTTCATGGGCTCCTCCTCCAGAGGGGCGCCCTCCAGCCGCTGGCGGGCCATCCGGCGGCCCTGGGCGATGATGGCCTGGGCCTGGGACTCGGCCTGGGCCCGGGCATCCCGGCCGGGCTGACGGCAGTTTGACATGGCAGTTACCTCCTTTTTACCCCATTCTATGGAAAAGCAGCCCCATTTGCGCTTGACATTTGGAAAATACGTGCTACACTAAACTGTACCGTATGAGACAGATTTGGGGGAGGGAGAGCCAATGGACAGCCGGGAAGCGGCCGAGCGGGCCCGATTGGCGGAGACCTTTCTCTTCCGGGGTGCGCCGCCGGAGGCGGTGGAGCTCGCCCGGACCGACCCCCGCACACTCCGGCAGGAGAACGGTAAGGGCGGGGTGATTTACGCCCCTCACGCCTTCCGCCGCTGCCTGGGCGTGGTGCTGGAGGGCCGGGTGCAGGTGAACAAGGGCGCGCTCATCATGAGCGTGCTGGAACCGGGGGATCTCTTCGGCGCGGCGGCCCTGTTCAACGACCGGGCGGACTACGCCACCACCCTCACCGCCCGCGCGCCCTGCCGGGTGCTCCTTCTGCCCCAGGCGCTGGTGGAGGAGCTGATGGTCCGCTTTCCGGAGGTGGGGCGCAACTATGTGGCCTACCTGTCCGGCCGCATCTGCTTTCTCAGCGGCAAGATCGACGCCCTCACCGCCGGCAGCGCCGAGCGGAAGGTGGCCCAGTACCTGCTCTCCCGGCTGGAGGGGGGATGGGTGGAGCTGGACTGCTCTGCCGCCGGCCTGGCCCGGCGGCTGGGGGTGAGCCGCGCCTCCCTCTACCGCGCCCTGGACGCCCTGGCCGGGCGGGGGGTTCTCCGGCGGGAGGGCAGACGGGTGCAGGTGCTTCAGCCGGACGCGCTGGAACAGAATTAGGAAAGGAAGAGATTGACATGAAACAGAAGCTGCTGTCCCTGGGCCTGAGCCTGGCCCTGGTGCTGGGCCTGGCTGCGGGGTGCGCCCCCAAGGCCGGGCCGGAGGAGTCCCCCGCGCCGGAGACGTCCTCCCCCGTCGCGGAAACCCCGCCGGCCGAGACCGTTGCCCCTTACCAGACCATCCGGCTGGGCCTGCTCAACGGCCCCACCGGCATGGGAGCGGCCAAACTGCTCTCCGACAGCGACGCGGGGGAGACGGTCAACCACTATGAGTATGCCATCGGCTCCGACCCGTCCACCGACATTGTGCCCAAGCTGAACAACGGCGAGCTGGACATCGCTGCGGTCCCCACCAATCTGGCGGCCACCCTCTACAACAAGGCGGGCAGCATCAGGCTGCTGGCCCTCAACACCCTGGGCGTGCTCCACATCCTGGAGAACGGCGACACGGTTCACTCCATGGCCGATCTGGCGGGCAAGACCATCTACAGCATCAACCAGGGCACCAACACCGAGTACGTGCTCAACTATCTGCTGGAGGAGAGCGGCCTCACCCCCGGCGAGGACGTGACAATCGAGTGGAAGACCAGCGAGGAGGTCACGGCCCTCATGGCCTCCGGCGGGATCGATCTGTGCATGCTCCCTGTCCCCGCCGCCACCAGCGTCATGATGCAGAACGCCGATGTGCGGGACGCCATCGATCTCAACGACGTGTGGCAGGAGGTGGGGGCCGCCGGCACCTTCACCATGGGCTGCGTGGTGGCCCGGAGCGACTTCGTGGAGGAGCACCCGGAGGCGGTGGACGCCTTCCTCACCGAGTATGCCGCCTCCATCGCCTATGTGAATGAGCACCCGGAGGAGGCCGCCGCCCTGGTCGAGCAGTACGGCATCGTCCCCAAGGCCGCCGTCGCCAAGGCGGCCATCCCCCAGGCCAACATGGTCTGTCTGACCGGCGACGAGCTGAAGGGCATCTCCGACTACTATGAGGTGCTCTATGCCGCCGACCCCACCTCGATCGGAGGGGCCATCCCGGATGATAATTTCTACTATATTCCGTAATCGAACCACACAAAAAATACTGCGCGTTGTCGTGCCCCTGGCCTTCTGGCTGGGGGCTTGGCAGCTTGCGGCCATTTGGGTGGACACTGTATATACCCCCGGACATGGGGCCCTGCTCCTGCCCTCTCCCCTGCTGGTGTGGGAGCGGCTGGCCGCCCTGGCCGCCCGGCCCTCCTTCTGGCGGACAGCGGCGGTGAGCCTGGGCCGCATCTTCGGCGGCTTCGCCCTGGGGGCGGCGGCGGGCACCCTGTTGGCCGTCATTACCTCCGCCCTCTCCTGGGCGGACTGGCTGTTCCGGCCCATGGTGAAGGTGATCCGCGCCGTGCCGGTGGCCTCCTTCATCGTGCTGGTACTCCTGTGGGCCTCCACGGGGCGGGTGCCCGCCATCGTCTCGGGGCTGATGGTGCTTCCGGTGCTGTGGGGCAATGTATGTAAAGGTATCAGCCAGACCGACGGGCAGCTCCTGGAGGCGGCGCGGGCCTACCGCTTCGGCCGCTGGAAGACCCTCCGGCTGGTGTATGTCCCTTCGGTGCTGCCCTATTTCGCCAGCGGCTGCGCCACCGGTCTGGGCCTGGCCTGGAAGGCGGGGGTGGCCGCCGAGGTGCTCTGCCAGCCCAGGCTGGCCATCGGCACCCAGGTCTACCGGGCCAAGATCACCCTGGAGACCCCCGATCTCTTCGCCTGGACGGCGGTGGTGATCGTCCTCAGCTTTCTGCTGGAGTACGCCCTGGGCCTCCTGTTCCGGCGGCTGGGGAAGGGGGCAAAGCTGTGATATCAGCGGAACATATTACGGTCTGTTATGGGGAAAAGCGGGTGCTGGACGACTTCTCCCTGGTGCTGCCGGAGACGGGGATCACCGCCCTGTCCGGCCCCTCCGGCTGCGGCAAGACCACCCTGCTGCGGGTGCTGGCGGGCCTCCAGCGGCGGTCGGCCGGGGTGGTGACGGTTCCCCCCCGCCCCACCCTCCTGTTTCAGGAGAACCGCCTGCTGCCCTGGCGGACGGTGGAGCAGCACATCGCCGACGTGCTCCCCCGGGCGCGCCGGGGGGAGGCGGGGCGCTGGCTGGCCCTGGTCGAGCTGGAGGAGGAGGCGCGGTCCTACCCCGGCGCCCTCTCCGGCGGCATGGGGCGGCGGCTGGCCCTGGCCCGCGCCCTGGCCTGCGGCGGCGGGCTCTACCTGCTGGACGAGCCCTTCACCGGCGTGGACGCCGCCCGGGCGGCCCGTATTCTGGAACGGGTGCGCGCCCTGGGCGTGCCGGTGCTCCTCTCTAGCCACGAGGCGGAGATTGTCGCCCTCTGCGACCGGGTCATCCCCCTCGCCGGACCGCCGCTGCACATGGCAGATCCGGGCTAGAAGGGCGGCCCCGGAACCGGAGGGTTCCGGGGCCGCCGCCTTTTAAAACGTCTTTTGACAGGCTGCTGAACTTTTTGAGGCTTCAAAAGGTTGTATGACCCAACATGAGCGGCCCAGACCGGTCTCGCTCGGTCTGCGGTCCATTCACCTTCCGCGCCAAGCGCCGCCGCAAAGCGGCGGTTGCGCTCTCAATCGCCCTGCGGGGCAGCCCTTCGCGCGCTTCTCCCCTCCGAATCCTTCGGCAGAGAGGGGCGGTCGACAGCCTCGCGGCAAGTGGCCGGACGGGGATAAATTTCTGACAAACGGGCGAAAGCGCATTGCGCTTTCGCCCGTTTGTGCTAAAATGGTTGTCATAATCATTTGAGAGAAGGCAGCAAACAATACATGACATACACCGTAGACACCCCGCGCAGCAGGCGGCGCTTCCGATGGCCACGCCTCCCCCTGGGAGAAGGGCAGGCCGCCTGGACCACCCGGGCCCTAATGCTCCTGGCCCCCCTGCTCTCCTTCACCCTGGTGGAGTACCTCAACTACAACAACCCCTGGACTGACTTCACCTCCCTTCAGATCGCCCTCAATCTGGCGTGGTACTACCTGGGGGAGCTGTTTTTCTACTTCGTCCTCCGGCGGCGGGCCTCGGCCGTCAAGTGGGCCATGGGGATCGCCTGGGGCCTGGGCATGGCCAACCACTACCTGATCTCCTTCCGGGGGCGCACCCTCTTTCCCGGCGACTTCCTCACCCTCCGCACCGCCGCCAACGTGGCGGGCAACTACGACTACCGGCCCGACTCCATGCAGTGGCTCACCATCGGCGTGTTCGCGGCGGTGTTGCTGGCCCTGTCCTTCCTGCCGAACGAGAAGAAAAGGCCCTTCCCGTGGCGGCTCTTTGTCCCGGCGGCCGGGGCCGCCGCGGTCTATCTGGGCGTGTTTTTCGGCACCGGGTTTGTGGAGAGCCGGGGCATTGAGCCCTCCATGTGGACGACCCGGGGCAACGGCCTGTTCCTTAACTTCTCGGTGTGCCTGAAGTACATGAGGGTGGAGCAGCCGGAGACCTACTCGGAGGAGGCCCTCGCGGCCCTCGCCGGGAGCGCTCCCAGCGACCCGGCCGCCGTGCCGGCGGCCGGGGAGGACGGCATGATTCGCCCGGTGAACGTCATTGTCATCATGAACGAGTCCCTCTCCGACCTTTCTGTGCTGCCCGGCGTGGAGAGCAATACGGACGCCATGCCCTTCCTCCGCTCCCTGACGGAGAACACCATTAAGGGCTACGCCTACTCCTCCGTGTTCGGCGGCACCACCGCCAACTCGGAGTACGAGTTCCTCACCGGCAACACCACCGCCTTCCTGCCCGCAGGCACGGTGCCCTACCAGATGTATGTCTCCGACGGCGATCCCACCCTGGTGGGGCAGATGGCCGCCCTGGGTTACCGCACCGTGGCCGCCCACCCCTACCGCTCCTCCGGCTGGAGCCGTCCCTCGGTTTACCGGGATTTCGGCTTTGACGAGGTATACTTTGAGGGGGACTTCCAGGACCGGAAGTACATGCGGGGGGACGAAAAAACCGGCTATGTCACCGACCAGTGCGACTACGAGAACCTGATCCGCTGGTATGAGGAGAAGGAGGCGGGGGAGCCGCTGTTTCTCTTCAACGTGACCATGCAGAACCACTCCGCCTACCAGATGGCGTGGACGAACCTGCCCCGGGAGGTGTGGCTCACCGGGGCGCTGGAGGGCCGCTTCAACACGGTCAACCAGTATTTGTCCCTGGTGTACCAGAGCGATCAGGCCTTCGAATACCTGCTCGGCTACTTCTCCCAGGTGGAGGAGCCCACCCTGATCCTCCTCTTCGGCGACCACCAGCCCCAGGTGGCCACCAACTTCTATACCGACGTGCTGGGGACGGCCCCGGATACCGCCCTGGCCCAGAAAAAACAGATGGTGCCCTTCGTCCTCTGGGCCAACTACGACATACCGGAGGCCCAGGGGGTGGAGCTGTCCCTCAACTACCTGTCCGCCCTGCTGATGGACACCGCCAACCTGCCCATGACCGGGTATCAGAAGTACCTGGCCCGGCTGTGGGAGGCCGCCCCGGTGATCAACACCGTGGGCATCCGGGACGCCGGCGGGAACTGGTACGGCGAGAACGAGGCGCTGCCGGAGGAGCTGGAGGCCGCCGTGGAGGACTACCGGGTGCTGCTCTACAACCATGTATTTGACAAGAAAAACCGGGTGGAGGGGTTCTTCACGCTGACGGAGTGACACCCGTATCCCGCCCAAATCAAACGCAGCCGCAGGCCGCCCAGTCTCACTAGAGACTGGGCGGCCTGTTGAATGAGAAGATAAAATGCAGGGGCGGGTAATGCGCAAGAGGCGCCGGGCCTGGCACAGCGGGCCGGTGTGGGCATCGGCCCGTGCGGTGTGGGAATGAAAACGCAGGGGCGGCCACAGGGGCCGCCCCTGCTCAGGGCGCGGGAAATGCCGCCCGGCGGCGGTCAGGCCGAACGGGGCCTCAGTACAGCCCCAGCAGATAGCGGAAGGCGAACCGCTTCCACCAGGGGAGGGACTTGTCCACCGCCTCTGCCGCGGCGCGGGCGGCGCGGAGCACCGCGTCCCGCTCCTCGGCGGTGAGGGTGTGGGGGCTGAATTTGGCCTTTTGGGCCAGCTCCCCGGCCCGGGCGGGCGGCTCCGCTCCCCAGCGGGTCAGCCGCTGAAGATAGAGATAGGCCGCGATGGCCGCCCGGTTGGGGTTTTCATCCTGGAAACGCCGCTCCCGGCGGCGGCGGGCCCAAAAGCGCCGCAGGGGGAGGGCCAGCGCCAGCAGAAGGGCGGCCAGGAGGGCCGGAAGCAGGCGGAGAGGGAGCTTCGGGCCCTCATTCGGGAGGGCCGCCGACGGCGTGGGGGTGGGTGTAGGCGCGGCGGAGTCGGGGGCGCGGCTGGCCTGGGGCGTGGGCGTGGGAGAGGGGGTGGCCTCGGGCTCCTCCGCGCCGCTCTGGCCGGGAGTGCTCCCGGCGTAGACGGGGGTGACCTCCACCGGCTCCCACCCGTAGCCGTCGATGTAGACCTCCACCCAGGCGTGGGCGGCGGAGTCGGGCACGTTCACGCGGCCGGAGGCGGGCACGTCGGCCACAAAGCCGGAGACATAGCGGGCGGGGACGCCCATGCTCCGCAGCAGCAGCACGGCGGCGCTGGCAAAGTGCATGCAGTAGCCCCGATGGCTCTCGGTGAGGAACCAGGCCACAAAGTCCTCCCCCTCCGGCGCGGCGGGGGTGTCGGGGTCGTATTCCGCGACGGCGGCTAGGTAGTCCGCCACCACCTGGGCGGCTTCCAGCGCATAGGGCTGCTTCACAGAGGCGGGGGAGGCGTACTGGGCCTGCCGCAGCCAGTCGGCCAGCGGCTCCAACGCGCCGTCCAGCGCCTGGCGGAGCGCCGGGTTTTCCGAGTAGAGGGGGACCTGGAGGTAGTACTCCCGCACGAAGTCCGCGTAGGCCGCCTCCGCCAGAGACAGCTCCCCCCGCAGGCCCGCGGAGGCGGCGGGGGAGGCGTCGGGCTGGACGTAGATGGTGTGGGTCCACACCCGGGCCGCCCGGGCCAGATAGGCGTCGTGGACGAATTCCGCCCCGGACAGCTCGCCGGGCTGGGTCAGGATATGGTAGGGAACGTAGACATAGCCCGGATCAGCCCCCACATTGCGCACGGTGATCCTGGCGTAGGGGCTCTCCGGGTGGGCATCCCGAACCGCCAGGGCGGGGAAATTCATGGGCTGGAACTGGGCGAACAGGGACTCAGCCCCAGTGGCGCCAAGGTCCATGTCCAGCGTGACGGGCGCTCCGTATGTGACGCTGCGGAGGCGGGCCTGCCAGTTGTAGGCCGCCTCATCCAGCGGCTGCCAGCTCTCGCCGTCATATACCGCGTCGGAGAGCCCCCGCAGGTAGATGCGGCCAGTGAGGTCGGTCTCCACCTCCAGCACGGTGCGTCCGGAGAAGCGCAGCGGCCCCGCGTCGGAGAGAGAGACGGAGCCGTCGGCGTCGGCCAGCCGTCCCCCGCCGCTGCCAATGCCGAAGGGGCCGCTCCCCTCCAGCAGGCCGTCCCCCAGGCGGACGGCCTGATTGGTGAGGTGCTGCAGGGCCCGGTCGGCCCAGGCGGGGCGCTGGTAGGTGTCCATGGGCATGGCCAGGCTGAGGGCGGCCAGCAGCAGGGCGGCGGCCGGAAGGGCGGCCAGGTTGAGGCGCGCGGCCCCCTGGGGCGAGGTGCGGGCCAGCAGGGAGGTGAGGGCCGGCACCACCCACCCCAGCACCAGGGCCATCAGGGGCAGCCAGCCTGGGGTGACCGAGATGCACAGGGGGAGCAGCACGAAGGGGAAGGAGCTGACGAAGACCAGCCAGAAGGAGCGCAGGCGCACGACGCCCAGCCCCAGCAGGGCGCCCAGCGGTACCAGGGCCAGGAGGACGAGCAGGGTGGCGCAGTTGGTCCAGAGGGCTTCGGGGAGGGAAAGGGCGGGCTCCAGGGTGAAGCCCAGCTCCAGGCTGGCGGAAACGGTGTTGGCCACGTCCACCCGCAGGGCGTCGGCCCCTAGGGCCAGAGGCTGCCACAGCCGCCGCACCGCCAGGACCCAGGCGGCGGCCAGCAGGGCCAGGGGAAGGGCCCACCAGCGGCGGGGGAGGGACCAGAGGCCGAGGAAGGCCAGTGCGGCGGCGGCGCAGCCCAGCAGCAGGGGGAGGGCGTGAATCTGGACGGAGAAGGCGGTAAGGAAGGAAAAGACGGTGCCCGCCAGCACCAGAAGGAGGAGGCAGCCGTCCCCCAGCAGGACGGCGGGGCCCCGCCGCAGAGGCGCGGCGGCGCGGCGCTTGCGCTTCATGGCGCACCTCCTTCCAGCCCGGTGGGCGTTACATGGATGTGCCGGAGGGGACCGGCGCGGCCGGGCAGGCGCAGGGCGGTGTCCAGGATGGAGCGTCCCTCCGCCGGGGCGGGCCGGGAGAAGGCCAGCTCCAGGCAGGCCAGCAGGGCCCGCTCCGAGTCCACCAGCCGCCCCTCCACGCCGCCGCCGGTGGGGCTGGCCCACTGGATATGGTGGGGCCTGCCCCGCTCCAGCAGGGCCCGGGACAGGGCGCACAGCCGGGCGAAGGTCTGATCCAGCGCCGCGGGGGCGCCGAAGTGGTCATAGGTGAGCACCAGGGTGGTCTGCCGGGGCTCCAGGGTCTCCCGCACCACCAGCTCGTCCCGCTTGGAGGAGAGCTTCCAGTGGACCGAGCGCAGGGGGTCCCCCGGCCGGTAGTCCCGCAGATCGTAGTCCTCCCCCGGCCCTCCCCCTGGGCGGGGGAGGAGCGCACCGCCGCCGGGGCCGCCCCCCAGCAGGCGCTCCGGCAGCGCCTGTTCCATATCGGGCGGCAGGATCAGCACCGCCGCCGGCCGCCCGGTGGGGATGGGCAGGGGGAACAGGCCCAGCAGATCGCAGGTCCAGGCCCGCTCCGCCCGGCAGACCAGCCGGCCGCAGTGGGGGGTGGTCAGCTCCAGAGTGGGCGGAGCGCCTGGTGCGGTGCGCACGGGCTCCCACCGCACCCGCCCGCCCGCGCCGGTGAGCTGGTTGCTCCAGTGGAGACGGGCCTGAAGCCGGGGCAGGGGCAGGCGGGTGCGGCTGCGCAGCCGCACCTGAAAGACCGCGTCCTCCCCCTGTACCACTGTGGGAGCGGCGGGGGTGAGAAGCAGTGTGCAGCCCAGCACCGACGGCAGGCTCAGCAGCACCGACAGCAGGGGGAGCAGCAGCACCAGCGCCAGGGTGAAGGTGGACAGGTAGAAGCGGAACACGATCTGAAAGAGCACTGCCCCGCCCAGCAGGGCCGCGTAGGCAATCCGACGGTACGCCATGGCGTCAGGAGATCCGGGGGGCGGGCACCCGCTCCAGCAGCTCCGAAGCGGGGTCGAAGGAGCGGTCGGCCTCCGCACGGGGGGAGAGGAGCAGCCGGTGGGGCACCACGTCGCCAAAGACCAGGGACACATCCTCCGGCAGAACATAGTCCCGGCCCCGCACCAGGGCGGCGGCCTTGGCCATGGCGGTGAGGGCCAGGGTGGCCCGGGGGCTGGCCCCCTGGAGAATCATGGGGTGGCTCCGGGTGGCGCCCACCAGGCGTACGATGTAGTCCAGCACCTCGTCGGATACGTAGACCTGTCCGGCCTGGGCCCGCAGGGCGAGCAGGCCGTTGAGCTCCAGCACCGGGCGCACCCCCTCCAGGAGTGCGCCCCCCTGCCGGCGGCGTACCATGGCCATCTCGTCGGCGGGGGCGGGGTAGCCGATGGACAGGCGCACCATGAACCGGTCCATCTGGGAGTCGGGCAGAAGCTGGGTGCCGGAGGCCCCCGCCGGGTTCTGGGTGGCGATGACCAGGAAGGGCTGGGGCACCGGGTGGGACACCCCATCCACCGTCACCTGCCCCTCCTCCATAGCCTCCAGCAGGGCGGACTGGGTGCGGCTGGTGGCCCGGTTGAGCTCGTCGGCCAAAAAGAGGTTGCACAGCACCGCGCCGGGCTGGTACTCCATCCGGCCCGCCTCCTTGTTGTAGAGGGTGAAGCCCGTGATGTCCGACGGCATCACGTCGGGGGTGAACTGGACCCGGTTGTACCGGAGGCTCAGGGCCTTGGAGAAGGCCAGGGCCATGGTGGTCTTGCCCACGCCGGGAATGTCCTCCAGCAGGATGTGGCCCCCGGCCAGAATGGCCAGCAGCACCTTTGCCAGTACCTCGTCCTTGCCCACCACGGCGCGGCGCACCTCGCCCAGAATGGCGGCGGCCAGCTTGCTCCCCTCCATGGAAACGCCCTCCTTATCATCTGTCTTACCCTCCATTCTAGCAGAGCTTTGATTTATGTCAACGAAAAAAGAGTTACAGATTGGGCTCCGGGCCAAACAAACGCGCAAAACCTCTTGCACTGCGGGATTTTTTGTGCTATAGTACATACGATAGTAAGTAGTGGTATGGTGAGAGTGGGGTCGCGGCTCCGCTCTTTCTTATTGAAAAAACGGGGTATGTAAAATTATGGGAAATATCCCGGAACGGAGGTCAAACCATGGCGAAAGTGACGGAGCTGGTGGCCGCTCTGGCCGCCCCCATTGCCGAGCAGAACGGCTGCACCCTCTGGGATGTGGAGTATGTCCGGGAGGCGGGACAGTGGTTCCTGCGGGTGTATATCGACAAGCCGGAGGGGATCTCCATCAACGACTGCGAGGCGGTGAGCCGTCCCCTGTCCGACGCGCTGGACGAGGCCGACCCCATTGAGGGCAGCTATGTGCTGGAGGTGTCCTCCGCCGGCGCAGACCGCCCCCTGAAAAAGCCAGCCCACTTCCAGCAGTTCCTGGGCGCGGAGGTGGATGTGCGCCTCTACCGGCCCCTGGACGGCCGAAAGGAGTACACCGGCGTGCTGAAGGGCTATGATGGCGGCGATGTGACCATCGAGACCGCGGGCGAGGCCCGCACCTTTGTCAAAAAGGATGTGGCGCAGGTGCGCCTGACGGTGCATTTTTAAGGAGAGCGGGTACGGGCCGGGGGCCCGTACCGACGATGCAGGGGCGACCTGCGGCCGCCCGCAGGAGAAATAAGGAGTGCAGTTATGCCGAAGAAGAATGCCAAAGCGCAGAAGTCCAACGAGCTGGACGGGGCGGAGTTCTTTGCCGCCATCAACCTGATTGAGAAGGAGAAGGGTATCCCCAAGGCCTACATGCTGGAGAAAATCACCCAGGCCCTGGTGTCCGCCTACAAGCGGGACCACGAGGGCGCGGGGGACAACGTGACCGTGGAGGCCGACGAGGAGGCCGGCACCGTGCGCATGTTCGTCAAGAAGGACGTGGTGGAGGAGGTCGACAACCCCTGCACCGAGATGAGCCTCCAGATGGCACGGGAGAAGCTGCCCCACGCCCAGCTTGGCGACGTCATCCGCATCGAGGTGCGCACCCGCGATTTCGGCCGCATCGCCGCCCAGACTGCCCGCCAGGTGATCATCCAGGGTATGCGGGAGGCCGAGCGGGGGATGATCTACGACGAGTTCTCCTCCAAGGAGCACGAGATCCTCACCGGCGTGGTCACCCGCGTCGATCCCCGCTCCGGCGCGGTGAGCCTGCGCATCGGCTCGGGCAGCGAGGCCACCGAGGCCTTCTTGGCCCCCGGCGAGCAGGTCAAGGGCGAGGCGTACCTCGAGGGGATGCGCCTGCGCGTCTACGTGGTGGAGGTGCGCCGCTCCACCAAGGGACCCCAGGTGCTCATCTCCCGCACCCACCCCGGCCTGGTCAAGCGCCTGTTCGAGCTGGAGGTACCCGAGATCTACGACGGCACCGTGGAGGTCAAGTCCATCGCCCGTGAGGCGGGCAGCCGCACCAAGCTGGCCGTCTGGTCCGCCGATCCCGACGTGGACCCCATCGGCGCCTGCGTGGGTCCCCGGGGCCAGCGGGTCAACAACATCGTGGAGGAGCTCAAGGGCGAGAAGGTGGATATCATCAAGTGGTCCGAGGAGCCGGCGGAGTACATTGCCGCCGCCCTGTCCCCCGCCGATGTCGTCAGTGTTGCCGTCCGGGAGGAGGGCAAGGCCTGCCGTGTGGTGGTGCCCGACGACCAGCTCTCCCTGGCCATCGGCAAGGAGGGCCAGAACGCCCGGCTGGCGGCCAAGCTGACGGGCTGGAAGATCGATATCAAGCCCGCGTCCGCCCCCGCCGATGAGGAGCCGGAGGACGAAGAGGACGTCCTGCTGGACGACGAGGCCGAGACCGAGGAATAAGCCCTGCGGGGGCGGCCTCCTGAGTGGAGCTGGCCCTCCCTGGGACCCGCCGCAGGCGGGACGGCGCTTGCGCCGCACAAGCGTTTTGCCGAAGGCAAAACCTTAGCTTGGGGCAATTCAGTTGCCCCAAACGGGATGGAAACAGGGTTCCCGCAAAAAGGCTCCGCCTTTTGCGGGATGTCCGCACACGTAGGGGCCGATGCCCACATCGGCCTGCGAGGAGGCGAGAAAAATGCCCAAGAAAATACCCCTGCGCCAGTGCGTGGGCTGCCGGGAGATGAAGCCCAAGAAGGAGCTCATTCGGGTGGTCAAGAGCCCGGAGGGAGAGGTCTCCCTGGATTTCAAGGGGAAGAAGCCGGGCCGCGGGGCCTATGTCTGCCCCGATGCGGAGTGTCTCAGGCGGGCGCGGAAGTCCAGGGCGCTGGAGCGGGCGTTCTCCGCCGCCATGCCCGACGGGGTCTACGACGCGCTGGAGGCGCAGATGAGGGAGGGCGGCGATGGATAACGTGCTGCATCTGCTGGGCATTGCCCGCAAGGCGGGCCGCGTGGAGGTGGGGGAGGAGCCGGTTGGTGCTTCCGCCCGGGCGCGGCAGGCCAGGCTGATTCTGGTGGCCTCCGATGCGGCGGACAACAGCGCCCGCCGGGCCGCCCACTTTGCCCAGGCGGGTAAGGCGCCCTGGTTCCGGGTGCCCTACACCAAGGGGGAGCTGGGCGGCACAGTGGGCCGCGCATCCTGCGCCATGCTGGCCCTCACCGATGTGGGGCTGGCGGCCGCCCTGCTGGCCAGGCTGGCCGCCGGAGCGCCGGAGACCTACGGCGCGGCGTCGGCGGAGCTGAGTGAGAAGGCGGACAAGGCCCTCCAGCGCCAGAAGGAACAGCGCCGCCACGAGAAAAAGCTGCAAAAGGGCGGAAGGAAGCCGTGGGCGGCCCCGCCCGCCCGGAAGGAGTCCCCGCCGGAGCCCGCCGGGAAGCGGACGCTGCCCCGGGGCAGGCTGACCGTCAAGAAGAAGACGCCATGAGACCATGGCACACAATAGGATTGGAACAACGAGGGCTTGTTCCAATAAGAAAGCGCAGCGGCCCCGCCGCGTTTTCCTATTGGCGCAAGCCCGCCGATGGAGGTGGCTTATTTGCTGAACAACAAGTATCGCGTGCACGAGGTGGCCAAGGATTTCAAGAAGAACTCCAAGGAGATCACCGACATTCTGACGAAATATGCGACGGCTCCCAAGAACCATATGCAGGTGCTGGAGGACCGGGAGCTCTCCCTGATCTTCGAGTACCTGACCCAGCACAACCAGGTGGACAACATCGAGAGCATCTACGCCGAGGTCTACCGGGAGCCCAAGGCTGCCCCGGCCCCCAAGGGGGAGCCCGCCAAGGCCGCGCCCCAGGCGCAGAAGCCCGCCGCGCCGGCGGGCAGGCCCGCGCCCCAGCAGCCCCAGGGCAAGCCGCAGCCGGCCCAGCAGCCGGCAAACCGGCCCGCTACCCGCGTCCCCGAGAAGAAGGTAGTGGACACCCGGAAGGGCGGCCAGGTGAACCTGGAGAAGTACGACGAGCGGCTGGAGAACCTGGCTGCGGGCAAGACCAAGCAGATGCAGGCCGGCAAGCAGAAGTTCCAGGGCCGCAACCAGCGCAAGGGCGGCTTCCAGGGCAGCAAGCGCCGCCAGGAGGAGCAGGAGAAGATGCGCCGGCTCCAGTTGGAGATCGCCAAAAAGACTCCGCTGACTGTCAAGATCCCAGACGCCATCGGCGTGGGCGAGCTGGCCTCCCGTATGAAGAAGACCGGCGCCGAGGTGGTCAAGACCCTGATGAAGAACGGCGTCATGGCCTCCCTCAGCGACGTCATCGACTTCGACACCGCCGCCATCATTGCCGAGGAGCTGGGCTGCAAGGTGGAAAAGGAGGTCATTGTCACCATCGAGGAGCGGCTCATCGACACCGCCGAGGACAAGGAGGAGGATCTGGAGCCCCGCGCCCCCGTGGTGGTGGTCATGGGCCACGTCGACCACGGCAAGACCTCCCTGCTGGACTATATCCGCAACGCCCACGTGGCGGCGGGCGAGGCCGGCGGCATCACCCAGCACATCGGCGCCTATCAGGTGAACGTGCAGGGCAAGACCATCACCTTCCTGGACACCCCCGGCCACGAGGCCTTCACCGCCATGCGCGCCCGCGGCGCCATGATCACCGATGTGGCCATCCTGGTGGTGGCCGCCGACGACGGCATCATGCCCCAGACGGTTGAGTCCATCAACCACGCCAAGGCGGCCAACATCCCCATCATCGTGGCCATTAACAAGATGGATAAGCCGGAGGCCAACCCCGAGCGCATCAAGGAGCAGCTCACCAAGTATGAGCTGGTGCCCGAGGAGTGGGGCGGCGAGACCATCATCTGCCCCATCTCCGCCAAGACCGGCGAGGGCATCGACAATCTGCTGGAGATGGTCAACCTGACCGCCGAGATGCAGGAGCTCAAGGCCAACCCCAACCGCTCCGCCCACGGCGCGGTCATCGAGGCCCGGCTGGACAAGGGCCGCGGCCCCGTGGCCACCCTGCTGGTGCAGAACGGCACCCTGAAGCAGGGCGACGTGATCATCGCCGGCACCGCCGTGGGCCGCGTCCGCGCCATGACCAGCGCCAAGGGCGAGAAGCTCACCGAGGCGGGCCCCTCCGTGCCCGTGGAGATCATCGGCATGGGCGAGGTGCCCGGCGCGGGCGACGACTTCCACGCCGTGGCCGACGAGCGCATGGCCCGCGAGCTGGTGGAGCAGCGCAAGCATGAGCAGAAGATGGCCGCCTCCGCCCCCGTGGGCAAGGTGAGCCTGGAGGACCTGTTCAGCCAGATCAAGCAGGGCGAGATGAAGGATCTGAACATCATCGTCAAGGCCGACGTCCAGGGCTCCGCCGAGGCCGTCAAGGCCAGCCTGGAGAAGCTGTCCAACGAGGAAGTCCGGGTGAGGGTCATCCACTGCGCCGTGGGCGCCATCAGCGAGAGCGACGTCATGCTGGCCACCACCTCCAACGCCATCATCGTGGGCTTCAACGTCCGCCCCGACAACAACGCCAAGGAGTCCGCCGCCCGCAACAACGTGGATATGCGCATGTACCGCGTCATCTACGACTGCATCAATGAGATTGAGACCGCCATGAAGGGCATGCTGGCTCCCAAGTTCAAGGAAGTGGAGCTGGGCCAGGCCGAGGTGCGCAACGTGTTCCGCATCACCGGTGTGGGCATGGTGGCCGGCTGCTATGTCACAAACGGCAAGATGCAGCGCGGTGCCCAGATGCGCCTGCTGCGGGACAACATCGTCATCTACGACGGCGCCATCGCCTCCCTCCAGCGCTTCAAGGACAGCGTGAAGGAGGTCGCCCAGGGCTACGAGTGCGGCATCACCTTCGAGAAGTTCCAGGACATCAAGGAGGGCGACGTGATCGAGGCCTATCTGATGGAGCAGATCGAGGTGTAACCCTGCCTCCTGCGGAGTCCCCTCCTCGCGGCAAAGCCGCTGCGGCCTACGCTAAAAATTTGCCGCAGGCAAATTTTCTTCACGCTGCGGTGGAGCAGATCGGGGTGTAAAGCTGTTCCCGCAGCCTGAACCGGGCCGGAGCCCAGCGAAGCGGGTTTGGCCCGGAGAGGAGACGTAGCGGAAGGAGCGAGCTTTGCCGTAAGCGGCAAAGCGAGGGATCTGAAGCTTGCGGCGACGAGGTGGAGCAGATCGAGGTATAAATTTCTTTCGGCTTCGTAAAACGCCGTAGGGGCGACCCTTGTGGTCGCCCGCGGGCGGCCATAAAGGCCGCCCCTACGATATGGAGTGGCCAGATGGGGCGTGCGGTATGCTGCCGGGCTATCGTGCCGCATGTCTGGCCTCACCCGAGAAATTCGCAGGGGCCGATGCCCACATCGGCCCGCCGCGCCCCAAGCCGGTAAAAAACCAAATCAGACCCGTTCCGTCCCCAAGTCATTTGAGGAGGGGGCGGGTCTGTGCGTCTTTATCGGGAGGATTTTTATGAGCGCCGTCACCCTGCTGTGTGCCGACCGCCCCCTGCCCCTGTACGAGTCCGGTGTCCGCCGGGTCGAGACCAGCTCCTATGGTGGGTACACGGTCCGTATTGAGGCGAGCGGATTTTCCGTGGGGGAGCACACATACTACCGGGAAGCGGTGGAGGATCTGTACCTGACCATGAAGCCCTGCCGGTACCAGCTGGATCTGCGGGCCACCCAGGAGGACGCGGCGGAGCTGAGGGCCTATCTGGCAAAGCATCTGCGCCCCGGAGAGACCGTGGAACTGTGGAACCTGTGGGTGGGGAACGACCCCGCGCGACCGAGGCGCTTTTCCGGCGCCCTGGGGGATGTGGAGCTGGACACCCTGAAGCAACTGGAGGAGAACTTCCAGACCTGCCTGACCATTCGTATTTGACCGGGGGCGCAGCCCTCTGGAAAGGAGTATATTATGCCGAGCAATCGCATCGGACGCATCAACGAGGAGATCCAGCGGGAGCTGGCCGCCCTCATCCGCACCGTGAAGGACCCCCGGGTGCACGGCCTGGTGTCCGTCACGGCGGTGGACACCACCCCGGATCTCCGCTACGCGAAAATCTACGTCAGCGTGCTGGACAAGAGCGACGTGAAGGAGGTCGTCAAGGGCCTGAAGTCCGCCGGGGGCTACCTGCGGCGGGAGCTGGGCCGGGCCCTTCCGCTGCGCTACACCCCGGAGCTGCAATTTGTGGAGGACGACTCCATTGACACCGGAGCCCACATCCTGAGCATGCTCCGCAACCCGGAGGTGGTCAAGCCCGCCAACCCGGCCAACGCCCACATCGAGCTGGACGGCGAGGAGTGAGCGCCATGACGGTGAAGGAGACCGCCGCCTTTCTGCGGCAGCATGACAACTATCTGATTTTGACCCACAAGCGCCCCGACGGGGACACCATCGGCTGCGCCGCCGCCCTGTGCGAGGGGCTGCGGGCCCTGGGCAGGACGGCGTGGATCTGTCCCCACACGGAGGAGACCCACCTGTTCACCCCCTATCTGGAGGGCCGCCTGGCCCCGGAGGGCTATGTTCCGGAGACGGTGGTGAGCGTGGACATCGCCGCCCGCAGCCTGTTCACCCGGGCTGGAGAACCCTGGCTGGCGCGGGGGGTTGATCTGGCCATCGACCACCACCCCTCCCAGGCGTTTTTTGCGGCGCAGACCTGCCTGGACGCCGGGCGGGCCGCCTGCGGCGAGCTGATCTACGACATTCTCCGGGAACTCGGCCCCATCACCCCCGCCATGGCGATACCCCTGTATGTGGCCGTGTCCACCGACACCGGCTGCTTTCAGTACAGCAATACCACAGCGGACACCCACCGGGTGGCCGCCGCCCTGATGGACACCGGCATCGACGTGTTCCCCCTCAACAAGCGCCACTTCCGCACCAAGAGCTGGGCGCGGCTCCAGGTGGAGCGGCTGCTCACCGAGCGGATGCACCGCTATGAGGGCGGGAAAATCGCTGTGGCCCCCGTGTCCCTGTCCCTCATGGACGAGGCGGGCGCAACTGAGGAGGATATGGAGGATATCGCCGCCTTCCTGGGACAGATTGAGGGGGTGGAGACCTCCGTCACCATCCGGGAGCTGGCGGAGGGGGGCTGCAAGCTGTCCGTCCGCACCAGCGGCGGCCTGAACGCCACGAAGGTGTGCGCCTTGCTGGGGGGCGGCGGCCACGCGGCCGCCGCGGGCTGCACCGTCTCCGGCACCCTGGTCGAGGCGGAGGCGGCCATCCTGGACGCCATCCGGCAGGTGGAGGCGAGGGCATAGAGGCCGCGGCCTACGAACCAGAAAAGACGCCGAAATTTGGCGCACAGGAGGCCACTTTTATGGCAAATGGAATCATCGTGATTGATAAGACCCAGGAGTGGACCAGCATGGACGTGTGCATCCCACAGATGCAGGCATCTGCGGGAACCCTGTTTTAAATCATCCTCGGCGGAAGCACCCGCAAGGGGTACGCCGCATCCGTACAGCAGCGGAGCTGCTGACGGCTGCGCAGTAAATTCCGCCTGCGGCGAGGTTTTCGCGATTGCGAAAACGCTCGGACGGCACAAAAGTGCCGAAATTTGGCGCACGGGAGGCCACTTTTATGGCAAATGGAATCATCGTAATTGATAAGCCCCAGGAGTGGACCAGTATGGACGTGTGCGCCAAAATCAGGGGCGTCCTCCATGAGAGGCGGGTGGGACACGCCGGGACGCTGGACCCCATGGCCACCGGCGTGCTGCCTGTCTTTGTGGGGCGGGCGACGCGGGCGGTGGAGTTTGCATCCGAATCCGAAAAGGAATACATCGCTGGGTTAAAACTCGGCGTAGTTACCAATACCCAGGATACCACCGGCCAGGTGGTGGAGGAGCGCCCCGTGGAGGCGGATCGGGCGGACCTGGAGGGGGCGCTGGCCGCCTTCCGGGGGGAGATCACCCAGATTCCGCCCATGTACTCCGCCCTCAAGCGGGACGGTAAGAAGCTCTATGAGCTGGCCCGGGCGGGGAAGGAAGTGGAGCGGGCCCCCCGGCCCGTCACCATCCACGCCCTGGAGGTGGTGGAGCAGACCGGGCCGAACTGCTATACCCTGCGGGTGCGCTGCTCCAAGGGGACCTATGTGCGTACCCTCTGCCACGACATCGGGGCCGCCCTGGGCTGCGGCGGGTGCATGTCCGCCCTGCGCCGCACCGAGGCCGCCGGGTTTTCCCTGGCGGAAGCGGTGCCGCTGGAGGCGTTGCTGGACGCACCTGACCCGGCGGCCCTGCTCCGGCCGGTGGACGCCTATTTCTTCCGTTATCCGGCGGTGACGGTGGAAGGGACGGCCCTGCGCAAGGCGAAGAACGGCAACCCGTTTCCCTGCTCCGCGGCCGACGGCGACTGGCGGGTGTACGGCCCCGGCGGGGAATTCCTGTTGCTGGGCCGGTGCGCCGGGGGGATGATGAGCACTATCAAGAGCTTTTTCGAGGTGTAGCGGTATGCAGACAGAGAAACGTGTGATCGCCTTGGGCTTTTTTGACGGCGTCCATCTGGGCCATGGGGCCCTGCTGCGCCGGGTGGGGGAGAAGGCCGCAGAGCTGGGGGCCGTTCCTGCGGCGGTCACCTTTGACACCCACCCGGAGAACCTGATTTTAAAAACCCCTGCGGTCCCCCTGCTCAGCTCTCCCCTGGACCGGGCGGAGCTAATGCGGCGGTTCTACGGTATCCGAGAGGTCATTGTGGCCCACTTTGACGAGCGGATGATGCACATGCCCTGGCGGGAATTCGTCACCGATTATCTGGCGGGGGAGCATGGGGCGGTGCACCTGGTGGCAGGCCATGATTTCCACTTCGGCTACAAGGGGGAGGGCAACCCGGAGCGGCTCCAGGCCCTCTGCGGGGAGCTGGGCATCGGCTGCGACATTATCCCCAAGGTGGTACAGGACCATATCACCATCTCCTCCACCTATATCCGTACCCTGGTGGCCCAGGGGGAGATGGAGCGGGCCAACCAGTTCCTGGGCCACCCCCACACCCTGACCGACACGGTGGCCCACGGCAAGAAGCTGGGGGGGACTTTGGGGTTCCCCACGGTGAACCTGCGTTTTCAGCCGGGGGTGCTGGTGCCCGCTCACGGGGTGTACGCAACGCGGGTGACCTTTGAAAACGGCGAGAGCCGCCCGGCGGTGACCAATATCGGAGTGCGGCCCACGGTAGACGACGGAGACCGGGTGACTGTAGAGGGGTTCATCCTGGATTTTCAGGGAGATCTCTACGGCCAGACGGTCCGAATGGAGTTCTACAAGCGTCTGCGGGGGGAGCGGAAGTTCCCCAGCCTGGAGGCATTAAAGGACGAGGTCATGCGCAACGCGGAGCAGACCCGGGCCTATTTTTCCACGTAGCCCTGAGCCCCTGAGACTGAGGATGAGGAAAGAGAGGGAGCCCCATGCGTTATAAAAAGCTCTACCCCGCCGTCATCTGCTTTTGCGTCTTCCTGGCTGCCATCGGACTGGTGCTGGGCGATCCGTCCACTGTGCTGCCAGGACTGTGGAAGATCATCGTTACGGAGGACGCGCTGATCACCGACTACGTGAAAATTGCGGGTGTAAGCGCGGCCCTGGTCAACTCCGCCCTGGTGACGCTGGTGAGCCTGCTGCTGCTCTACCTGAGCAAGGAGCCGCCCAACGGCTTCACACTGGTGGAGCTGGGCCTGATGGCTGGCTTTTCCCTGTTCGGCAAGAACATTGTCAACATCTGGCCCATCATCGCCGGTACCTTCCTGTACGCCAAGGCGCGGCGGGAGCCGTTCGGCAAGTATGTCTCCGTGTCCCTGCTGGCCACAGCCCTGGCCCCGGTGGTGAGTTATGTGGCGCTGGACAACGGCTTCGGCAACCTGTGGTGGGGTATCGCCGTGGGACTGCTCATCGGCTTTGTGCTGCCGCCCCTCTCCGCCTATACATACAAAATCCAGAACGGCATGAACCTCTACAACATGGGTTTCGCCTGCGGCCTGCTGGCCATGATCCTGGTACCCGTTATGAGCTCCATGGGGGCCAATCCCACCGTGGCCCACCACTGGGCGGAGGGCTATAACCTGCACTTTGCTATCTTCCTTGGGGTGCTCTGCCTAGGGCTGACTGTGGCAGGCTTTTTTTTCAGCGGCCGCCCGGCGTGGGCCGCCTGGGCGGGGTACCGCCGCCTGCTGCGCACCACCGGCCGGGCTCCCAGCGATTACCTTCGCATGTTTGGGCCTGCCCCGGTGCTCATCAACATGGGGGTCAACGGGCTCATCGGCATGGCCTTCATCCTCGCCACCGGCGGCGATCTCAACGGCCCAACCCTGGGCGGCATTCTCACCATCATGGGCTTCTCCGCCTTCGGTAAGCACGCCCGCAACATCACCCCCATCATGCTGGGCGTGGTCATCGGCGGCGTTTTTATGCACTTCGATATCAACCAGAGTTCCGTGCAGCTCGCCCTCCTGTTCGGAACCACTCTGGCCCCTATCTCGGGCTATTTCGGCTGGCCCTTCGGCATCGTGGCGGGGTTCCTCCACTCCTCCGTGGTGCTCCACGCCGGAACCCCGGTGGAGGGCATTAACCTGTATAACAACGGCTTCTCCGGCGGCCTGCTGGCCATCGTTCTCTATCCCATCATCAGCGAGGCCATCCGCCACCACCGGCCGGGGCTCCAGGACCGCGACTACTTCGATGACACCATCGAGCACGACGAGCCCCTGGTCCCGCCTCCTGCCCGGCGAAAATGAAAATGAGGTCAAAAGAGGTGCAGCGCTCCCGAAGGAGCGCTGCACCTCTTTTTTGCGCAGAGAAGGCAGGGATCTATCCAAAACGCTGCCGAAGAACGGACATCAATTTGAAAAAGTGTACCTTTTCAAACACCCTGCCTTTGTTCTATAAATTGAAGTATAGCATAGAAAAGGAGCAATATCAATCACTTTATGGAAAGGTAATCCTTACAATCTGCTGCTTTGAAAAGGTACACAATTCCAAATCAGAAGATGGGAGGCAGATTTATTTATGAGAAGCAGGTTACTAAAGATATTGATATGCTTAATTATGATTATTTCTTATATTCCGATAACTGCAATTTCTGTTGAGTCAGGAGAATCAGTGGTAGATGGAAGCACGGCAGGGGCGCCAATCGCAGTGCCGGAAGAAGGGCTTGCTATTTCGGGCGGAACCTTATATGGAATCGATAAAACATGGTTTGCAAACGTTAATCCTGATAAGGGAAAGATCTATTTGGCTATCTCTATCCCCTCAGGCGTGACGGAAATTAATAACGATGGGCTCAAGGATTCTTATACAAGCGATAAAAAATTACATGATGCAGTCACATATATGGATGGGTTGGGGAGTTTCAGTGTTGCAGCTCTTAGTTTTGATGATGCAACTGGACTTGAAACAATTGGTGAGCAGGCTTTGCAGGGGAACAGCCAACTGACAGGGATACTTGATTTATCAGCGACAAATGTCTCAGTAATTAAAAAAAGCGCCTTTTCCGGCTGCTCCAATCTGACAGGAGTTGTTCTACCAAAAACGTTGAAAGAATTAGGAAGCAGATCATCCTCTGCCGGTTCTGTATTTAACGGGTGCGAAGGACTTCGGTATATCCGCGTGGCCGGTAGTAGTAACCAGAATGCGGTTTTTGAACTGCCGGAGGGCCTTACCTATATTGGAAGGCAGACATTTAAGAACTGTTTTGCTTCCGATGTGGATGCAAAGGTAATTATTCCTGCTAGTGTAGAGATAATCGGAAGTGAGGCGTTTTACAGCAAACGGATTTCCCAGATCATCATTCAAAAGGAAGGAGACGGATGGAATCCACGATTAACCGGATATGATACATCTGCATTTAAAACCGGAAACGATGACCTGTTGGTGGTGTTTTTAAATAGGAAAAGCTATGTGGACTATACAGTGGGCCGGAGCTTTACAGGGGCGGTAAAACGTGCATTGTCCTATCCGGTGACGCTCACCTTTCAGAATGCCAAAGAGGGTGTCATCAAGCAGGATAAACTAAACTATCAGTCCATTCAGTATGAGTATGATGAGGCAGCAGGATTTTGGGCCGTCAACCAGGACTATCTGCTTCCGCAGCCCGCAGGAGAACAGGTGTCCAAGCCTGGCTATAATACATTTTGGACAGTGGACGACAAAAAATTGACAGACAGCGGAAAAATAAATATTACTTCAGATAATCCAATGGTAGAAATAGACTATGTCATACAGAACCCGACAATTCAACCTGTTGCGGACGGTACTGTTCAAGCGGATTTCCACACATTAAGCATAGATTTGGATGCGGCGGGCCCGCATACCGTAGGGGTACAGGTTTCACACCCACTGCTGAAAGAGCAGCAGGGCACAGAGGATACCTATGTGTATTTCCAATACTGCTGGTGGGATGAATCCGGAGAGGAAAGCGGTGTCAACGGCCCCAGAAGCAGGGCGGAACCTGAATTGTTTTCCAGCTCCGCTGAAAACGGAATTCTAAATCGTGTCAAGACGGAAAATGCGGTCATTCCTATCGACGGCCAGGAGCACGCCAGGACCGATGGACACTACTACATGGTCGAAATCTATGGTTACCTGGTGGAAAACGGAGGTACCCCGGAGCTTTTCTACAAGTCCCATCACAATTTTATTGATTTCGGTTCGGACTCCGACACGGAGGCAACCGTGAGCAGGAGCTATACACTCCAAGTGGAGGTAACTCAGGTAGAGCGCCATGCAGTTCTCTTCCAGACTGGTGAGCATGGTACGCTGGAGGGGACTTCCAACTTTGCAGTAAAAGACGGGTCCACGATGCGTAAGAGCGGTTATCCTGTACCGAGCGTTGCTGCGGACAGCGGATACAGCTTTACCGGCTGGCTGGGAACGGATGGTATAACCCGCACCAGTAATGAAGTGCTGGATCTGACGGTCACCGGGGACATGACCTTTACGGCGCAGTATGCAAAGGATTCCGGCTCCGGCGGCAGCACCGGCACGACCCGGTACACCATTGAGGCCAGCGCGGGCCATGGCGGCGGGATCAGCCCGGACGGCA